>ERZ1370068.7007-contig-5951_pt1 | contig 31789 bp, 48 predicted proteins | sample MGYA00561227_ERZ1370068 | MGnify/ENA primary metagenome ERZ1370068 (study PRJEB38410, sample SAMEA6850437) | metagenome | study: Metagenomic assessment of the ecological functions of the soil: analysis of the soil microbiota associated with the...
GATCTCGATCCCGGTGGAGGCGAATGTGGAACCGCTGCTGCGTGGGACCGCCGAAAAAGCGATGACACGTCGTCCAAGGGGCTTTCTGAATGGCACCCTTCGCGTGGACCGAGGAGCAACTCAATGACATCGACGCTACTGTCGAAAAATACTATACGGCGATGGTCGTGCAGCACGCGAGCGACGCCGCACGGCGTGGACTGGAGTTGCGCTTGCCACGCGGCAGCTGCGTTTCCTCCAGCTCTCTCCGGGTCTGCGACTTCGAGGCACCATTCTGCGTTGAACGATGTCGGATGCGGCTACCGGAGCGCTGCTGGCCTATCTGTGCAAGCGCCATGCGGCTGCCACTATCGACTATTTGGGCAGCGACTCCGATCGCCGGCCATGATTGGCCACGCCAGAAGGCTCTGGCGAAAGCGCGAAAGGACGGCCTTTGCTAACGCATCGGGCAGCGCGCGATTGGCCGACTATCTGCTCGCCAGCGTGTGATGTTCAGCATCAAGCTCAACCACTGCGAAATCGGTACGTGGGAGCGGTACATCGAATTCGCTCGCCAACATTGCCGAAAACAGTAGCCGTGGTTTCGCCGTCAATTTTCTTGCTCCAGCGGCATCCGGCCAATCGGATCGAACCTCGTGCTCTACCGCACGGCACCTCAGAGCCATGGGTCGACTTCTGCCGCCGCAGCTTCAAAGTTTCGGTGGAAGCGCTAACAGATTACGGCATGCGCGAATTTACGCTATTAATGCGTCGCTAAGCCACCAGGGTTTGGCTCGGGTAGAGGCGATCGCCCGCGCGTCAGCAACGGCTCGAAAATGCGCGCGCCCGATTGCTCGATGATTTCCTCCGGCACGCTTCTTGAACAGTGGCTATCCGCTTCGTCGCCCGCGTGTTTCGCGCATTTACTAGGATGGAAGCCGAGATGATGGAGGCATGGCATTCGGCGCAACGTGCGCGGCGCGCCAGCGCGCGATATCGATCGCTTCCCGTGCCGTGGCAAGGGCTTGGGCTAGATCACCCCGACACCAGTGACACCATTCGGCCAGATCTGTTCAAGCAGCATTCGCGCCTCATACCCAGGCCAACCTTGGGCGGCGTGCGAAGTCGCTGCGCTTCGCTTAGGTCGCGCGCGGCGTTCTCACGTACTCACCAGCTATGCTCTTGTAGCGAGGCCGGTACAGGCGAGCGCCATAAACGCGCAGATACGGGATTGCGCTCAGCTCGGCGATTTCACGCTCACATGGGCTGCGTGCTTCCAGGCGAGGGAGGCATCGCGACGTGACCAGGCCAAATCCGGCATACGCGGCATGCGGAATGTAATGGACGACCGGGTCAATCTTGCCCGGTTCCATCTCCAACGTCTTTTGCAGCCGGGGCTCAGCTTCGTCAATTACGCCCTAGAAGAACAGAGTAATCCGGGTCACGCAGGCACTTTGATCCAGTGGTCCAGATTGAAGCCGGGTAATCTGATAATCCGCCGGCTCGATGTGGGGTGAACCCTCCAGCGCAATTGTGTTTGCCGCCAAGCGCTTCATTGAGAAGGCCAGCGAACGTGCATGAGGCTTGGCTGAAGTCTGGCATTGAGGGTCGCACATCGGCCGGGTTGGGTTCGTGCGGCGAAACCAGCTGACAACCCCGCTGATACTGCCTTCACATACTCGTCAGCGGAGTCCGGTTGCACCAGCACATGCGCCCAAACGCAGCCAATATATGAGTCGGCAAATTGGTGTCACCGTCTCTCCGCACGAGGCGGCGTGCCCTCTCTCGGCATATTGCCTGAAAGCTTCGTCAGGTGTCATCCCGCTCGCGCCAGCCGAAGTTCGGCGATCTGACCACATGAGAGTGCGTGTAGCATATCGCCGGCATTGGAGAGTCGGCGCGTTATGGAGCACGATCGCACCTTTTTCCAATGCCAGTGACCCTGCGCCGAGGTGGTCTTGCCGACCTTCACGATGGCGAAAGCACGCGCCCCAATGGGTGAGACGCCTGGAGGCACTGATCCGCCGCCTCAGCAATGATGAGCGATCAGGCCGGCAACCTCGTCGACGTGATTTCGGTAGAAACCTTTACCATTGCAATGGCTGGTTCATGATAGTAGACGCTCGGCGGCGACTGCTGGAGAAGCATCGCATAGGCCACTTCCTGAACAGAGCGGGTGGCGAAACGCGAGTTGTGACACGTCCGGCCCGAACTGCTTCTGAATCGGGTTTGAGCTCACACAATCGACCGGAGCAGACCGCATCAATTTCTACCAGCGGGAGGCGCGCCACACTTTCGGTGTGAGGTGCCGGCGAAACTCCTTGCCGATCACCGCCCCTACCTGGAGTATCTGTTTCTCCACCTCGCTGAGCCGATCGATGCGCGCCCCTAGCACGGCCTCGGCCAGGTGGGAGGAAGCGGCGCATTGAGGAGGTGCGTCCGGGCTCAGGCGGTAGTCGCCGTAGCTGCCGAGCAGCGCTCCGCTGTCGTCACTAACGATCGAACGAGTTCCTCGGCGAAAAACAGGATTTCCCGCGCATCTCTTTGCGATTTCGCCACGTGGCTCGCTGAGGCCTGGGTGCGCACCGGTGAGCTCTTGAATAACGCCATCGATGTCAGCTATTAGCGGTGAGGTCACCAAGCTCCAGCGCAGTGAAATGCGGTTGGTTCATCCACAAAGAGGTGTAGGTCGGCCGATAGTTGAAGAGTGCAGCATAGTATGTGTGCCCACCACAGCATCGACCAGTATTACCGGTGACGAACTCTTCAGCTCGCCTCATCAGAGCCAATGCAGATCCTCAATGATGACGCAACCGATGCCGCCGCAGGCCAACCTTTTGCACGATCCGGGCCGAACAGGTTGCAGGAGCCGAGATCGCCAGGCGCTTTGGGATCGAGCGGTTCCGAGGGTGTCTTTGGGTCCGATACCGAGGAAATCGAAAACCAGCGGCCAAAGGATCGAAGCGGTGAAACCAGGATCGATCACTGACCACCCGCCGCGCGATGCGCCGCCGCGCGATCTCCGGATCTCCTTCTTTGCAGGCGGAAATGCCGGAAGAACAGACGAAGCAATTCCAAGACCGGCTGCAAGGTCGCTGACGCGAAATCGATGCGCGAAGGCTCCTCGAGCACGGGGGCATGTGCTGAGCACTGGCAGGCTTCCGCAAATTTAAGCGTAAGCAGAGTCTCGCTCTTACCAGTTCCTGGAGGCGCGAACCTATGCCGGCAGACGTTTCGCCATTGCCTTGTCGGGCGTCGCCTAATGCTGCTTCTGCGTGAGGGTGAGTTCTGCCTCCCGCCCCCACGAAACGACGTGAGTTTATTTGAAACTGCTGACTGGCGACGAAGCAGGTCTAAGGCCGAGCAGTGCGGCAATAGACGTCCACGGCTTCGGGTACCCCTTGGGGACGCATTGGCCCTGGGGGCGGACATCGCCAGTAGGGTCGGATGCAGGCCGATAGCAGTCTCCGGTCAGCAGATCTCGCCTCAGCTCGGCTCAATCTGTTGCATGCGCTCTGCCAGGTGAACCCGTCATTCCGTGCGCGCCTCTGTTCTCTGGTGGGATCTGAAAACAACTTCGCCTGAGTGCAAGCCGACCCTAATGGCGAGCGCCGCCTCGCTGTTGGGAAAAGCCTTCTGCAACGCAATGGCGGCTGCGCAAGGCTTGAGGAACGCGTGTCCTTCCTGCGTTTCTGGGCGCGCCAAAAAACGATACCATGATGCCGTCGCCCGAGAGGTGCGCACCACTGGTTCCCCTGAAACTTTTTCCACGGTTTCGCACGCGACGGCCAGCTACAGCCGGCCGCAATCTTTCCATCGCCTGTTCCGGATCAAGCCCGGCGATCAGCCGGGTGAGTCGACGATATCCGCGAACAGGGCACGTGGCTTGCTTGCGCTCGTGATGTCGACAATGGTGCGTTTACTTTGCTCAGGTAATACGTGCGACATTGAGCAATGTCGCGCAGTGTCCACAGGAAGCGTGCCTCAGGGGAATTCCCGTCGCCCGCACTTTGGGCAAAATCACACTGACGCGAGAGCCCACAGTTTCTCACAATAGCTTTGTCACTCGACAACTGTTATCTTTGTTGCAGGTTGGGCAACGCATGACGATGTTCCTGAACGGAGTGATCCATGCCGATCTTAGTGTAGCTGCGCACGCACGCTATGGTCGGCCAGAGGCGTCGGAGCTGGCGCGGCGGACATGCCACGACCTCCGGAGTGGGCGGCCAGTGTCCGAACGAGAAGTGTGGGCGCGCGACTATAGTGCTGGCGCCAGCGGAACGGGTCCGTTGTTGCCAAATCAGCCCATCGGGAGATCCTCGCGAGGTCCCCTCACTTGGGCTCCCGTCAACCGCCCATGATGTGCGCTCTATAGCATTGCGAGATCCTTGCGCTCCTCGTTCACCGAGGGGTTTCTTCACGCCGTGTTTCGCCGCCGCGTACCCACTTCTTGAGAGCCTGAAATGACAACGGATGATCAACCTTCCGACGACGCACCTGCGTTTGCGAGCGCGAACTGCCTCGGCCTTGAACAGGGCGCAAGTTAAAGCATTTTGCCGGTGGGGCGGCGAGCAGAGAGGTAGACCCCGACGTCGGCCTCCAACCTGATCGAGGTGAGCCCGCGACGGGTCAGCCAACAGCCTCAGAGAAGTCCGAGGTTCAAGATCGGTCAGGGATCTCCGCCGGCGTTCTAGCGCGTTGCCAACATGGTCCGGGTGCGACTGCGCTCGACACTCGCACAAGATCAGGGCTGCGCTGCCGCCCATCCCTCAGGCGGCCCGACCGCGCCGGGGCCGTGCCCCAAGCAGGGAACCGCGGTCGCTCTCGGGCAGGTGTAGTTCGCTGCAAGGCAACCGCGCCGCCGCCCAGCGGAGCAACGAGGGCGAACTGGTGAGCCAAATCCCCATGCTGCATGAGGTTGCGTCCGCGGTTGGAAGGGCGAAGAACTTTTCGCCATCCGCAGGAAAATCGCGCTGAGCTTGCTGGTCATCTTTCGCTCCCCTTCGGGCAACCCAGCACAGGGCATCGGCTTCGACACGAGGAAGCTCGCGCGAACTCGGCCCTGCCCGCTGTTACCTAGGAAACAGGGGAGCAAATTTCTCTTGTCGGAGTTAGCGTGGCGAGGCGCCTCGGGGCTAAACCTGGCCAAATGCGCGGGTTTTGACCCGCCGGCGCCGCCAACGCGCCGCGCACCCCGACCGACGGCTCACCGAGTGGCGATGTCTCGGGTCGAGATCGTGGTGCGTTGTCGTTAACCAAGACCGATGGCCGCCGATAGGGCCCGCCCGCCAATGAGGAGGAGCGCCGCCACGGTCCTTCGGCACCTCGAGGATCCGGATCGTTGAGGCGACAAGATCCGTTACCTGAACGCAACCCGGGCGGCCTGTTCAGCAATCACGCGCGCGCATTGTCCAGCTTCGCAGTGCCGGCCGGCTCGCCCTTAATTTGCACTTTCGGGCTGGACCACACCGGCAGGCGCGGGCAGCCGTTGCAGCTCGCCTTGTAACTCATGATGTCGCGCCATTTGGTGCCGTTGACATAGCCATGGCCATAGGCGAACGGCGTCATGTTCGGGTCGATGCTGAGATCGTGGCGTGCCCCGATAATGTGGCCAATCTCGTGCGCCACCGAATGAGGATGTGGCGGCACACTCGTGGTGCACCACAGCAAACGCTTCTTCCGCATCGGCGTACACGCGCGTGGCCAGTCCGCAACCCGATGGATCATCGACGATCCAGCACGCCGACATCGGCGCGGTGACTTGTCGCGCAGGCCATGGATCTCGTCCATGTAGCCATCGCCCTTGTCGGCAAAGCGCCAGACGTGTTGAAGTGCTCACCGTCGTTCGACGTAGTTCGTCTCGTATGCATGCACAAGCCTGAGCTTGATGTTCCCGAGGCCACTGATGCGGAAGGATGCGTTTGCCTCTTCGATCGAAAGTTCGACGAGCTCGCGCTTGACATCGGCATAGTAGCTCGCCGCCTTCTTGGTGTAGGCGACAATGACGTCGATGACGATGTCGCCTTTTTCTGCGCCAGGGTTGGCCGAGGCTTTCTTCGGCGATGAGGAGGCTGCGGCTGCCTTTTGCCCGCGCGAGGGCAGACGCATGCCCCACGTGAGAGGTCTCAATTTGCTCGCGTCGCCTTCCCGCAACAGCGTATCATCGCGCAGGTTTGGATCATTGGCGCGCAGGCGTGCGGAGATCGGTGCATGCTCCTCCGGCATCCGCTCATCGCTCATCTCGACGACGGCGAGCAATTCGCCACCCATGTGACGTATCGAATAGAAACGGCCCTCATGTTGGACCGTGCCAGCCATCTTCCCACCCGGCCACCACATCAACATCGCTGGCGCGCCGGTGCTCGACACCTCCAAGTGCACATCTCGGATTTTTATCTCGACACTCTCGCGACGGATTGTAAGCACGGTGTCGTCGCGCAGTGCGACCGTAATGCTCGCCGCCTCCTTGAGATTGGCGTGCTTGAATCCTTGATCAGTGCATATTCCACCATGGGAGGTGGAGGCGCAGCCATGAGGCCAACGGCCGTGGTTGCCGCCGAGGTCTTCGCTGCGGTCCACGATCATCTTCTGATTGTCGGTCAACTTTGCGTCGGCCGGGGCCTCGTGGAAAATTTGGTTCCAGGTCGCGCCGAGCTTGCTCACGGCGACGCCATCAGCGCGCCGCTGCTTTCTTCACACCCTCAACGTCGTCTTTCGGAACGGTCCATACCTCAGCCTTTGTCAAAGCGCAATACTTGGCTGGTCGCCCTGGCAGATCGCTTCTTGAGAGCCGCATAGAGCTTGCGAAGATGGTCGGCGCCGAAGGCCGCGCCTTGTGGCTTCAGCATGATGAGAGGGATGGTCTCCGGCTCGGCCTGGGCGAGCGCGGGGAGGGGATCACGAGGAAGCCGCAGAGGGGCGCCATCGCGCAGAGGACACGCATGTTGATCATGGCCACCAAACGTCCTCGTGACAACCAAGACAGTCGAGCCGATCGGCGCACCGCCCGAGCGCTGTTTTGGCGCCTAGATGCCAAATGTTGGGTACCCGCAGTCGCTCTTCTTGGCATGATATTAAAGAGTTTTCTTCAGACTTTAGTACACGTGTCGTTGGCATTCTCGCAATCGAAGCGAGAATTCCCGAGCCCGGATGGGCGGATTACTTAGTTTCGCACGGTTGCAAGCAAGAAAGTAAGCGAAGACACAATAGATCTGCCCACTAGTCCCCTTGGCTTCCCGCATCGAGCATCGCGAGACGTGCAATGTCGGTAATCCTCAGGTCACCTCGCTCGCGACGTAGCAGGCCAACTGACCCCAGTCGGCTCAATTCCCGGGACACCGCCTCGCGATGCGTGCTGACGCGGTCGGCAATGTCAGAGAGGGACGGGCTGGCGATAGCAGTGCCTGCCCGTCACCTTGGCCCGAATCGGCTGCCAAACGCAGGAGCTCGGCTTGTATTCGATTTTGCACCATGAGCGTGCTGAACTCGAGCACGCGCTCGGTTAAGCCGCCACCTCGGCGCCGAGATGCTAAGCGTGGCGTACGCCATCGCCGGGTGCTTCAGCAAGAGCGCTTCAAATTGGCTTGCGTTGAGACAGGCCACCGTGCACGGCTCGATGGCCTCGGCGCCCGCTGAGCGCGGCTCCCGATCAATGGCAGCGATTTCACCGAACGTTGCGCCAGCCTTCAAATCCGTGAAGAGCACGGCCTTGCCTTCGACGGAATAGATGATCACGCGAACCTTGCCGGCAGCGAGAAAGAAGACTTCGGCGGAGGGAGCGCGATAGCTGAGGATCTCCTCCCCGCGTCGTAGTCTTGCCACCTGCAGGCCTTGACCACGTGCTCCAGATCCGGTCGCGCCAGGGTGGCGAGGATGGGCACTCGCTTGAGCGCAGCCACGCGCCGTTAGCTAGTCCAGTGCGCCAACCCCCAACACCAGATCTTACGCCGAATAGTCTATGCGGGGCGGACGGCCGACACTAGAGTCCTCGAGCAAAGCTTTATGGCGCGTTGGCTCAAGGTTCGCCGCGACTGGGTTTGTTTGGTCATCGCACGTGTTGCTGGCGCTCTCGCCTGGCGCGGATGGCCGTCGCCACGGGGAGTTCTGAGGCGGGTAGATGCGAAGAGACGATTGCCAGCCCCTGGGCGCCGCGAGCGATTATGAGAAGACGCGTGGAAAGGATGGCCGCAAGCCACTGGCGCTGATGCGGTGGTGCTCTGGTTGCCCGACCGTTACGGCCTTTGCATCTGCTGGAAGGCGGCTTCGCCGAGGAAGCAATCCCGGCCGATGCCCTCTAAGTCGGCCGGACGCCGGTTGGGTGCAAAGCGCACCCCTGCGCCAGTCGGCAAGATTTTCGAGGCGCTCGGCCCGGCAACGTGCCGCTCGTTGAGTATCGTTAATCACGACGCAGCGCCATCGCGTCTGGGCTCAGGGGTGAGGCAACGTCGATGAGGCATTTTCGGCCCCAAGGCTACGACATTAACAATCATTACGGCTAGCAAAGACGCGGCAACGATACTCTGGCGACTCACCGTTGCAGGAGGTCGGCTGCAGCCTGAGCCAGACCTTGGACCGACTTTGCAGCAAGCCCTGAAAATGCCTATCCTCGTTGAGCGCAGCCAAGACTCCTGGCTGCGTAGACTCGGGAGTACCATGCCTTGCTCTTCGTCCCTCTGTCCGACGACAACCCGCTTCGCTTCGTGCGTTACCAGTGGGTGACGATCGGCATCATCGCCGTCAACGTCGGCGTCTTCGTGCTCCAGTTTTTGGGCTCGGACTAGCTACAGGCAACAGCCTGGCACTCGTTCCCGCAGAGCTCATTCAAGTCCGCATCGTGCATGGATCTGCCCATGGGCTCTTCGACACAATCGCGATCCCGGAGGGCTTGACCCTCATCTCCTATATGTTCATGCACACGGATTTTTTGCACCTGACGTCGAACATGCTGTTCCTGTGGGTGTTCGGCGACAACGTCGAGGACGCCATGGGCCATGCCAAGTATGTGGCCTTCTACCTCCTCTGCGGCATTGCCGCGGGTCTCCCTGCACGCCCTGGTGCTGCCGACGTCCCGGCTGCCGCTGATGGGGGCAAGTGGCGCTGTTGCGGGAACCATTGCAGCCTACCTGATCTTGCACCCGCGTGTGCTGGTCTGGGTTTTGGCTTTCCGTGTCATCCCCTTGCGCGTGACCGCGGTCTGGATTCTCGGATTGTGGGTGGCCACGCAGCTGTTCGCATGGCGCTTGTGAACCGGGGGGACCAGATAGCCTGGTGGGCTCACATCGGCGGTCTAGCTGCGGGTGGCCTTCTCATCCCGCTCATGCGACGTCCCGACGTGGTCCTGTTTTGATCGTCGCATGCGCCCCGATGCCGCGTCACAAGACGCCTGGTGGCATACCTATCAGTCCGCTCTTTTCCATCGCGGTCTCCTTCGCTTGCGCAATCCCACGCGTTGGTTGCGGTCGCTCGCGAGGTATTTGCGCGCACGCCTCAACCAGCTGAAGACCTGGCAGCTGAAGACCTGGCAGATGAAGGCCTGGGTTGGCGCACGAACCCTGCCGAAGGCCGTCGCTGCCGCACCTGATCCTTCCATCGTACACAGGACCGCCGACATTTTGAGCTTCGAGCAGCGTGGCTCAGATTTTGTCCTGATGCGTAACCAAGCGGATGGGTCGCGTTCGGAGATCACGCTGACGGCCGCGAATGTCGTGCACTCAGGTCTCCTTGCTCCGGGGTTTGCGCGTCAAGTTCTGACCGATAAGCTCGGACACCAACCCAGTGCCGTCGCCAGGTTAGTCCGACATACGGCCATGAACGCCAACCTGCGCTTCATTGAGATCATGTTGACGATCCTTGACCGTGGTGGACCGCGTTTCAATTTCCCGGTCACAGAGCGCAGAGCCAGGGCGCTGGCCGTAAGGTTGGTGGAGCGCGCCGATCGAATTGTCGGGACCCCGGATTCGGCCAAGGACCTGAAGTAGGTCGCACCAGGACTGCGAAACGCTGAGAGAATGCAGGGCCCGCCAATCAGAAAGACATTTAGGAAAGACATGAAAAGTTGTCGCCGATCCCGGAGGCAGAGTGATGCTAATCCGGCATCGGTGGGGTGCAGATGGTCGAGATAGCCGCAAAGCTGGAAGCGCAGAAGTGATGGATTTCAAAACTGCTGAAACGCTCGCAAACTTACAACAAGGCTCGGACGGCGGCCTACCGCCTGGCCGGGAGTCCAGATGCGACCAGCGAGGAGGCACGGCTCGAATTCTCAAGCAGGCGATCGCCTTCACCGAGTGGACCATTCGCTCGTTCGACACCAAGGCACAGATCTCGATCGCCGCCTTCGTGCTTTCGATCAATCCCTTGTGGTCGATGCTAACGAGCGCCTGCCCGCGTGCGGCCTCGAGCCCGCTCACGATGATCCTGCTGCTCCTCCTCGTGCTCACGATCCTCCTGTTCGGATACGTCATTTGGCCGGTTGCCGTGACGCAGTCCCGCCTAGCGGGTGGCTGGCAGAGCAAAGGTCTGTTCTACGTGGGAGACCCGAGCCAGCTTACGACGAGCTTGCACCGAGCGGCTCAAGGATCTCTCAATCGAGGCCGAACTCGCCGCAGAGACCCTTAAGCTGGCCTATATTCGGGAGATCAAGAGCGGCCGCTTCAAGAACGCGCTAAAAGCGGTGGTCGTGTTCTATGCCTGGGCAATTGTGTGCTTCCTCCTGCTGCGAGGCTGCGCAGCGCCCGGCTAGCAGCAAGAAAAGCACGTTCATGAAATCCGGTGCTGTGGAGTGCTAGCGATGCGGGCGAGCGCATCGAGGATCTTCTGCGCAGCGGCGATCAGCTCATCGCCGCTTTTTGCGCGGCATGCGCCGGAGGTTGGAAAATAGTGTTTAGGTTACCTCGCCGACAATGGTAGCGCTGCTGCGCGCTCCCTCGGCTGGGGTGGAGGCGTCGGCACGCCATGCAAAGGCGCCGTTTTGTCCTCGCACGTGGCCTTCTGCGCCTTCACCCTGCGCCGCAACGTCTGACGGGACCGGCGCGCAGGGCAGCCTCTGCATGCTATGATTGCGCTGAATGGAGCCGTGCTGGGCCGACCGATGGCGTGTGCAGGATGCGGTTGCGAGGTGTCTGCGGGTTTCGCCTTCTGCCCGCGCTGCGGGCGCAGGCGGCCCCTACGCACTGTACTGCGTGCGGGGCGCTCTGCGAGCCAGACTTCGCCTTCTGCCCCGCTGCGGTATGGCGCGGGTTGACCCGGCAGCCTCTGGTTCAACCGCAGCCCCGGCGGCACCAGCGATGGCCCCGCCCCGTGCCGACGGTGTTGCGATCCGCACGGGTGCAACACAGGACGCTCCAGCGCGGGACACGGATCGCCGACAGGTGACGGTGCTGTTCGCCGACGTTTCGGGCTTCACCGCGCTTTCCGACCGCATCGATCCAGAGGAGGTACGCGCTTTCCAGAACGCGCCATTTGCGACATTGGCCAAGGCCATCGCGACGATATGACGGGTTTGTGGAGAAGTTCGTTGGCGATGCTGTCCTGGCGGTCTTCGGCGCGCCTGTGGCGCACAGAGGATGACCCGGAGCGTGCACTTTCTGCGGCCCTCGACATGCAGGCCGGCGCCGTCGAGCTCAGCGCAGACTGGGCTGACAAGCTCGGCCAGGCCGTCAAGCTCCATATCGGTGTCCACACGGGGCCAGTGGTGGCGGGCAATCTCGGCGAGGCGGCTGCCGCCGCTTACGCCGTCACCGGCGATACCGTGAACACCACGGCCCGGCTGCTGGCCGCGGCCTCGGGCAGCATGTTGGTTTCCGATGCCACTTACGCGCTCACCAAGCATCGCTTCGCCTTCGACGGTGATCCGCGGGAGTTGACGTTGCGCGGTAAGGCGGAGCCGGTGATCGTGCACCGTCTACTGGGAAGGCTGGAGGCACCGCACCGCACGCGGCGCTCGCTGCACACGGGCTGTTGACCGCCATGGTTGGACGCGGCGATGAGCTCAATCAGTTGCTCGCCGCCTTTGAGCGCATGCAGCGGGGACGGGCGCAGTTCGTGAGCCTCGTGGGTGAGGCAGGTACTGGCAAGACGCGGCTGATCGCCGAGTTTACCGAAGCAGGCTCGAGGCCGAAGGGCGGCTCGAACGCATCGCCGTCCGCCGTGCCGCCGGCTCGTCTCTTGGCCAGCCGACCTACGGCATTTTGCTGCCATCTTTCGGGAAGCCTATGACATCGGTCCTGAGGACTCGCTTGCGGCCGCGCACCAGAAGCTGGTGCTTGGTCTGCAGAGGCTTGGCGCCAAGCCCGAGGTGGTAGAGGAGATAACCCCGGTACTGAGTTACATGTTGGGGGTGGACGAAGTCCGTGCGCACGATCTCCAGCCCGAACAGCTGAAGCGGCAGATCGCACTCGCCGCACGCACCCTGCTGGAGCGTCGCCTGCAACAGCTGCCGACGCTGTTTGTCGTCGAGGACTTGCATTGGGCCGATGCGGCATCGGTGGACCTCTTGCGCGACCTTGCCGACGACTTGGCAGATCGTCGCTTGATGATGCTGGTATCGCACCGGCCCGATACGCAACCGCCGCTCCTGACGCGCGCAGGCCAGTCAATCATCCGACTTATCCCGCTCTCTGGGGATGAGACCCGCGCGCTCGTGCGCGGCTTGTTCGGGCAAGTCACCGGCAGTGCCTGTGGCCAGCTTCAGGACTTCGTCGTCGCGCGTGCCAGCGGCGAATCCGCTCTTCGTCGAGGAGATTGTCCGCGGGCTGCTGGGTCGGAACGTCTTGGTTCGCGAGGGTGATCACTGGGTGTGCACGGCCGAGTGCGATACGGTGGACGTCCCCGCGACCGTGCAGGGATTACTACTGTCGCGCATCGATCGCTTGCCCATCGAGGCTCGCCGCGTGCTGCAGGAAGCGGCGGTGCTGGGGTCGTTTTCGAGGAGCCGCTTCGCGCGCCATCGCCGCCGAGAGGGACCGTCGAGGCGGCCTCGAGCGCATGATCGAGGCCGACCTGATCCGGAACACAGGGCGCGATCGCGAGGGCGACAGCTATCGCTTCATGCATGCGCTGTTGCATGAGGTGGTGTATCAGAACCTCCTTTTTCCCGCCGCACGGAGGTGCATGAGCGAGGCCGGTCGCGCACTCGAGCGGGCGGTCGGGCCGCAGCCTCAGCGTTTGCGCGATCTAGAGGCGCTTGGCCATCACTGGAGCCTTTCCCTCCGATAAGCGTAGAGGTGCCGACTATTTGCTTTCCGCGGGCGATTGGGCGCGGGCGGTTTATGCCAACGAAGATGCCATTCGGCACTACGAACGCGCGCTGCGAACGCTTGCCGGCTGTCTCGATTGTAGTCGACAGGCGGCGACCGTACAGGAACGGCTCGGCGATCTGTTGGCGCTTACCGGCCGGCGCGAGGAAGCGCTGGCACACTATGAGGCCGCGCGCCAGGAGCACGAAATACAGCTTGAGGCTGCGGGCGCCGCGCGTCTTCACCGCAAAATCGGCGGCCTGCACTGGGAGACGGGTGATCGCGAGCGGGCTAGGGCCTGCTTTGCGAGGGGATTGGAGAGGCTCGGCGAAGACGGCGACCCGATCGAGCGTGCCCAGCTCTTTCAAGAGGTGGGGCGCCTTGCGTTCCGAACCGGGGATAACGGTGGCGCCATCGCTTGGGCCAAACAAGCGCTCGCCGAGGCCGAGAAGGCACAAGACGCTGTCGCTGGTTCTGAGCGGGCGAGGGAGGCGATTGTCACGCGCGCGCAGGCTTATAATACGCTGGGAGTAGCACTTGCGCGCACCGGCCAACTCGAGGAGGCGGTTGAGCAGATCGAGCGCAGCGTCGCGCTGGCCGACACTCACGACCTGCCGGCAACGTGTCGAGCCTATGCGAACCTCGGCGTCCTCTACAGCTCGCGCGATCCACAGCGAAGCATCGAGACGTGCCTCAAGGGCTTGGCGACGGCCAAGAAGGTGGGTGATCTGGGGTTCCAATCGCGCGCTCTATGCCAACCTGGCGGTCGCCTACTGCTCGCTCACGGACCGCTGTGAGGCCGAAGGCATCGAGGCGGCGCAGAAGGCCATCGAGCTGACCGACGGCTAGGACTGCTTGACCATTTGGCGGTGCCGCTGATCGTCTTGGGGCAGATTTACCAATGCCACGGCGAACACACTCGAGCTCTCGGTTGCTATGAGGAAGCGCTCGGCCATGCCGAAAAGGTGGGCGAACCGCAGCTCCTCTCTCCCCTGCTACGACGGCCTAGCCACCATTTACCTCGATTTCGGCGACCAAGTACGGGCAGAGGTTTATCTGGCAAGATCGCAAGAAGTTTGCGAGCGAGCCGGGGTTGATCCCGATGGGCTCACGATCCTACCGTTCCTATGCTGATGTCGCATGGACTATGGAGGCCGCATGATGTCAGCCGAAATGTCTCAGCCGGTCTCGCCGGGCCAATCCGCGCCCAACTTCACTTTGCCCGCGATCGATGGAAGCCAGCCGATCTCGCTGTCCGATTATTGCGGGCGCAGTCCGCTTTTTCCTCGCTCTGCTGGTCGGGTTGTGGTGCCCCTTCTGCCGGCGCCAGATCGCTCAGATCGGCGCCATCGAGGAAGCTCAAGGCTGAGGGCGTCGAGGCGCTCGGGATTGTGGCCACGGCACCGGAGAACGCGCGGCTGTATTTCAAGTTCCGGCCGACACGCCTGCGACTTGCCGCCGATCCCGCGCTTACGACCCACCGCGCCTATGGGCTGCCGAAGCCCGAGCCCACGCCCGAGTTCCTGCAGGGGATGCAGACGACACGCATCAATCCATTCGGCGATTTTCCTGAGCCACTGCCGATCGCGCAGGCCGTCGAAGTCGTGGCCAAGGCCGACGGCTACAGCGAAAACGATACCGACCGGGTGGACATGGAGCGTCAGTGGCCGCAGCTTAAGGGCCAGTTCCTGATCGACCGCGACGGGTATCGTGCGCTGGGCTCACATCGAATGCGCCACCGAGGGCCCAGCTGGGATGGGAAAACTTCCTCTGTGGAGGAGATCATCGCCGCTGCACGTGGGCTGCAGTAGCGCGCTCGCTTTGACCGCGCGAGCTGGCGCAGACGGCGAACCTTGGATCAGCCGAACGCTCAAGCAGCCGAGCGAGCCAGCTAGATTCGACCTCCTGTCCCCGGACCTTTGCTCGGCACGACGTCGCCGAGGCCGGCAGCGGCCGGTCAGTCGATGTCGAGAAAGAGGTCGCTGGAAAATAGCGCTCCGCGCTCGAGGCGCGCGAAGGTGACGATGGTTTTGCCGGCCATCTGCGCGAGGCGGCAACGGCCAAGGCGGCGGCGACGTTGGCCCCGGTGGAGATGCTGGCCGGAATGCCCTCGCTTTTGGCGAGCGCGCGGGCGGTGTCGAAGGCCGCCTCGTTGGAGATGGTGAGCACCTCGTCGATGAATTTGGTGTCGAGCACGGCGGGAACGAAGCCGGCGCCGATGCCCTGGATCTTGTGGGGTCCGCGCAGGCCGCCAGACAAGACCGGGCTGGTCGTGGGCTCCACGGCAATGATTTTGAGGTCGGGGCGGCGCGGTTTTAGGCTGCGCCCGCAGCCCGTGAGGGCGCCGCCGGTGCCGACGCCGATGACGAGGGACGTCGACTTCGCCCTTGGTGTCGGCCCAGATTTCTTCGGCCGTGGTCAGCGCGTGCACCAGCGGGTTGGCCGGGTTTCTCGAACTGGCTCGGCTGCACGGCGCCGGGCAGGCTCGCCAGTAGGGCACCGGCGCGTTCGATGGCGGCGGGCATGCCACCGGCGGCGGGTGTGAGCTCGAGTTCAGCGCCGAGCAGCGCCAGGATTTTGCGGCGCTCCACCGACATCGATTCCGGCATCACCAGAATGAGACGGTAACCGCGGGCGGCGGCAACGAAGGCGAGCCCAATGCCGGGTGTTGCCCGAGGTCGGCTCGACCAGCGGCGTGACCCCGGGTGTGATCGCAGGCCGCGGGCCTTCCAAGGCATCGATCATGGACACGCCGATGCGATCCTTGACCGAGGAGAGCGGATTAAAGAATTCGAGCTTGAGGAGCACGTGCGCCTTGGCCTTGCTGGTCGCAGCCAGCTTGTTGAGCCGCACCAGGGGCGTGTGCCCGATCGTCTCGGTAATGCTGTCGTAGATGCGGCCGCGGCCCCAGCTCTGGGTGGCGGCGAGCGTCCTGATGTCATCGGCGTCCGTCATGGGACATTCTCCGGCAAGGCGTCGCGGCACTTCGCATCGCGCCGTCACTGCCACTTCACATTGCGCCACTTCACATTGGGACTGGCGCCCTCAAATCTGGAAATCGTGCAGCGGTTGGTTCAGCGCCCGGCGACCGAGCAGCGTGGAATCGAACAGACGCAGCACGCGCCGTTTCTGCTCTTCGAAGGCGGCGGAGAGGCGGTCGCGCGGGCGCGGCAGGGGCACGTCGAGAATGCCGGCGATGCGGCCGGGACTGCGCGCGCATGACGACGACGCGCGTGGCCAGCACCAAGGCCTCCTCGATGTCGTGGGTGACGAGCACCAGAATGGGCCGCCCCTCCTCCCAGAGGTCCAGGAGGTGGTCCTGCAACTCGGCGCGGGTGAAGGCGTCGAGCGCCGAAAACGGCTCATCGAGCAGCAGCACCGACGGCCGGGTGATCAGCGCGCGGGCGATGGCGACGCGCTGGGCCTGCCCGCCGGAGAGCTCGCGCGGCCACATCGCCGGCCTTGTCGGTCAGCCCAACGCGCCTGCAAGGCGGCCGCGATCGCGCTTGGCGCGCTCAGGTCTGGCAACGTGGGACAGGCCGAAGCCGACGTTGTTGGCGACGCTGAGCCAGGGCAGCAGCCGCGGCTCCTGAAAGATGAGGCCGATCTTCTCGTGCGGGGCCGTCGATAGTCGTCCCGTCGAGGGCGACGCTGCCCTGGGTTGGCAACATCGAGGCCGCTGGCGCGCACGCAGCAAGGTCGACTTGCCGCAGCCGGAGCCGCCGATGATGACGAGGATTTCGCCGGGCGCGACCTCGAGGCGAGACACGCGTCGAGCGCGCGCACGCCATTGGGATAGGTTTTGCCGACGCGGTCGAACACGAGCATGGGGCTTATCCTCACCGGCGACGCGAAGGCGTCTTCCCAGCGCAGGAACGGGCGCCGCGATGCTGGCAACGATCCAGTCCGTCAATTTGCCGAGCAGCGCAAAGGCGACGATGGCGGCGACGATTTGAGCGGGCTTGCCGAGCTGCTGGCCGTCGATCAGCAGAAAGCCGAGGCCCTCGGAGGCGCCCATGAACTCGGCCGCAACCACGAACATCCAGCCGAGGCCGAGGCCCGGCCCTGCAGCGAGATGACATAGGCGGGCGCGATCGCCGGCAGGAGAATGCGCCACACCATGGCCGAGCCCGACAGGCGAAAGACGCGACCGACCTCGACGATCTTGCGGTCGACCGAGCGCACGGCGCCCATGACGCCCGAGGTAGACGGGAAAGAAGACGCCGATGGCGATCAGGATGATCTTGGAGGCCTCGAAGATGCCGAACCACAAGATGAACAGCGGCACCCAGGCGATCGAGAGGATGGCGCGCAGCCCCTGCAGACTGGGATCGAGCAGGCGGCTGGCTGAGCGCGGAATAGCCGGTGATGGCGCCGGCAAGCGTGCCCAGCACGACGCCGCTGGCAAAGCCGGCGAGGCACGCGCAGCAGGGTCACGGTGGCGTGGCGCTGCAGCTCGCCGGTGGCGGCGAGGTCGGCGAAGGTGGAAAAGATCACCGAGGGCGGCGGCACCAGGCGGCCGCTCGACAGACCCGATCCGCACGATGATCTCCCAGCTGACGGCGAGCGCAACGGGCACGAGCAGCCCGAGGCACGGGCCGCAAGAAGCGCGCGGCCCGACCCGGCGGCGAGCGCGTTGCGGCTTGACCAGCCCTGCGAGCTCAGCATTTCGACTGCATAGGACATCGTCACAGGGTCGCGTGACTGGGAAGCGGCAGACGCTTGAGGTTAAAGGCGACCCGGAGCGCGAGCTCGGATCGCCCTTCAGCGTCATTGGCGTCAATTGCTGGCGGTGATGAAGTGATCGTCGATGAGGGCATCGACGGTGGCGCTGTCACGTCGACGTTGGCCGGCACCACGCCCGCCTGCTGCAGGGCGAGGCCCGCTGCCAGGATCGACTCGCGCTGCGGCGCGCCGATGCGGCTGTGCGTGAGCTCGGTGCGCTCCTTCAGCTGCTTGTCGACGACGGCCTCGGGCAGCTTGGTCGACGGCGATGAACACGCGCTTCAGCTCGTCGTAGTTGGCGAGCGAGATCTTTGCGCGCCTCCTCGTAGACCGCGAGCACGCGGCGCACCACGTCCGGGTGGTCCTTGAGCGAAGGCCTCGCGCACGTTGAGGATGCCCCAGGTGTTGGCCTCCGGCCTTGCGGTAGAACAGCTTGGCGCCGTCCACGACCTCGGCCTGCGCCATCATCGGGATCGAGGCCGGCCCAGGCGTCGACGTCGCCGCGAATGAGCGCGGTCTTGCCGTCGGGATGCTGCAGCAGGACGGGCGTGATGTCCTTTCGGTGAGGCCCGCCGATTGCAGCGCGCGCACCAGGAAGATGTGCGGATCGGTGCCGCGGGTGACGGCGACGCGTTTGCCCTTCAAGTCGGCGATCGTTGTTGATCGGTGCTGTCCTTGCCGGTCACCAGGGCGGTCCACTCGGGTCGCGAGTAGACGTAGATCGACTTGATCGGATTGCCGTTGATCTTGGCGACCAGGGCGGCGGAGCCCGCGGTCGAGCCGAAGTCGATCGAGCCGGCGTTCAAGAACTCCAGCGCCTTGTTGGAGCCCAGCGTCTGCACCCAGACGATGGAGATGCCGTCCTTGGCGAATTCCTTCTCCAGCAGGCCCTTATTTTTGAGCAACATGGAGACGGGATTGTAGGTGGCCCAGTCGATCCGGATTTCTTTCAGCGCGTCGGCCGCCGACGCGCGCCTGCGTTAAAACCGCCGAGCACAGGCTCGCCACCAGCATGGCGGCCACTTCAGGGATCCGCGTCGCCCAACTCGCCACTCACCTCGCCACTCAGCTCTCGCTCACATGGGAGTCTTCACTCCGACTGATCGTTTCGAAACAACGGCTTCCGGGACAACTCAACGACAACCGATGGATCCACGAAGGACACCCCCACGCGCACGCACGTTTCCATCCTCTGCCGAAGATTGCTGCGGGTTGTCGATCGCGGCGCCATCCCGGAGCGCCGCTTGCTGGCACTATAGAAGAAAATTCTCGCGCGGTAGCATGAGCCCAAAGAAAGAGACATTTTGCGCGTTCGCGAATCCGCACGATTGAGATTTTGCTTTGGCGATCCTGAGGACGATAGACATTTTCGGCGCTCGGGCTTAGCGCGGCGCAAGCGTTGCACAAACATAGGTGAGGACGATCAAGGCCCGGTTTAGGCGCGTCCGTGGAAGATTTGTTCCCGTTAGAAAAGGCTAATCTGGGTTGCGAGCGCCGCCAGAGCAGGACCAGGCCGGCGACGAGGCTCGCGTTGACGAGGTTGAAAAAGAGGCCGGTGGCGAAGGCTGGGGCATAGAAACCGAAATAGTCGTAGAGCCGGCCCGCCAACCAGCTGCCGGCGGCCATGCCGCCCATGCCCGTGAGCAGCAGCGTCGGAATGCGCCAGCTCGCCTCGCTGCGCCGGAAACAGCTGGCGGATGGCGACGATGTAGGCGGGGATGAGCCCGCTGAAGCCGAGGCCGAAGGCGGCCGCGACGGCCAGCAAGCCCATTTCGGTCTGGGTGACGATAAAGCCCGAGATCGCCGTCGCCTGGGCGAGCGAGCCGACCAGCACGGTCGTCAGTCCCCGACGCGGTCGGTGATCCAGCCCCAGAACTGCCGGCTCAAAAAGGCGCAGACCAGGAGCACGCGTCAACATGACCGGGCCGCGCCCCGGCGCAAACCCCAAGTCGCCGCACAGCGCAATCAAATGCGAGGCCGGCATCGGCCATCGGCACGCCAGCACAGAAAGGCGGCGCCGGCGAGCGAGACCGAAGGCGAGGTTGGACGGCAGTCCCAGCACCCTGTCGCGCTGCGCACCCGTTTGCGTGCGTTACCGGCTCTGGCCGTCTCCGGGGCCGGCCGCAAGAACAGTAAGGGCGAGCGGCACCACCACGACGGCGACGACGAGACCGATAGCTGAACATGGTCTGGCGCCAGCCGTAGACGGCGATCGCCCGCTCGAACAGGGGCGGCAGGCTGGCGCCGGCGACGTACTGTCCGCCGGACGAGGAGCGCGAGCGCGGCGCCGCGGCGCGCCTCGAACCAGCGCGTGACGTAGACGTAGAGCGGCGCATTGATAGCCGCCGTTGCCGAGCAGCCCGATCAGGAGCCCGTGGCCGACGTAGAGCTGCCAAACGTCACCCAGCGAGGAGAGCGCGAGCCCGCGCGCTGACCATGCACGCCCCGAGGCAGACCACGCGCTTGACGCCGATGCGTTCGGCGAGCCAGCCCATGCCGAGGCCACCAACGCCCGTGCCGAGCATGGCAAGGGAGGCCGCCGCCGAGGGTGTCGAGCGATAGCCGCCGAAATCGGCGGCGATGGCCTTGAGCGCCACAATGGTGACGTAGGGCGCCCCCAGCGCCACCGAGAGAATGGCGAGGGAGGCAACGGTAACGATCCAGCCTTGCCGGCTGTCGAGCTTGATCAGGGCCGGCTTTTCGAGCTGGTATTGCAAAGTCTTCTTCGCCATGTGACGTTTCTCTCCCGGGCACCTTCTATCGCGGCGCGGCGCCGTGGTCTAATCTTGGGTCAGCATCGCAAGCCCAAAGGATTGTTCCGCCCAATGTCCGATTCAGTGTCCAATCCCTGTCCGATCCCGTGACCGACCCCTGTCCATCATCGTTTATTCGGACGTGATCTGTCCCTGGTGCTATGTCGGCAAGCGGCGGCTCGAGGCCGCGCTCGACGGCCCGGACATGCCGGCGCCGCCGCGCTTGGCCTGGCGGCCGTTCGAGCTCAATCCCGACATGCCCGCGGAGGGCATCGAGCGGCAGGCCTACCGCGCCCAGAAATTTGGTGCCGCGCGCAGCGCCGAACTCGACCGCAACATGATCGAAACCGGCAAGGAGCTTGGCATCGCCTTTGCCTTCGACCGCATGCAGCGCACGCCCAACACGCGGCTGGCGCACCGCGCCATTTGGGAGGCGGGTCGGCAAGGGCGCCAGGACGCCCTCGTCAACCGCCTGTTTCAGGCCTACTTCGAGGAAGCGCGTCGACATCGGTGAGCCCCAAGTCCTGCAAGGACTGGCGGCCGAGGCCGGTCTCGAAGCCCGAGGCGCTCAAGCGCGCGCTCACGGATCCCGACAGCCTCGAGGCCGTCGTCGATCTGGAGCAGCAGGGCTATCGCCTGGGCATTCAGGGCGTGCCCTTCTTTATCCTGTCGCAGAAGTACGGCGTCTCGGGCGCGCAACCGCCGGAGTTCTGGCGCGATGCTCTGCCCCGGATTGCGGCGGAGGGGACGCAACCCCAGGCCGACGCTCAGGGGTGAGGTTGTCGTCATCGCGACGCGGCCGCGCCACCGACTGGTCGGGGCACCAGCGCAGCGCGCGAGAGGCGGCTGCCCGTGAGCGAAAGAACGCGCGCGGCGGGCACATGCAATCGGCGGCTCTGAGATCGACCCAGGCCTCAACCCAGGCCTGGCTCCGGCGACGTCCGCGCCGCCGGCAGGAAGAACCAGGCCAGCGCCACGAGCTGCAACGGCGATCACGACGCCCAGGGCGTTTTTGTAGCGCGAGGGGAGGATAGTGGCTGCCTTCGGCCGGCCACTGCTGGATGATGAGGCCGATCAGCGATTGCAGCGCGAAGGCGCCGCCGACGTGCAGCAGGTTCAAGGCCGCGTTGGCCCGGCCAGAGATTTCCTTCGGATAGTAGTCGGCGAGGATGGCATAGCTGAGCACGGTCGCGGGCGCCGGCGGCGGCAATCGCGCTCCAGGCGAGGCCTGCGGCCGACGGGAAGCTCGAACACTAAAGCGAGCTGGGCTGAGAGCGACAGGCCGATGGTGGCAAGCAGCACGTGCTCGGTCTTGCCGCCGAGGCGGCGGACTTGGGTTGCCGCCAGTCCCAGAGCCAAGCCGCTGGCGCTGACGACGATCGCCATGACGCTCAGGATCTCGACCACGCCCGTGCGATCGAGACCGTCGACATCCCTGAGCCAAGGCGCGGCCCACAGCCCCTGCAGCGACCAGGAGGTGCCGATGCCGAGCGAGGAGAGCGGGGCCAGGCGCCAAAGGCGCCGCTGGCGATGACGATGGCAAAGAGCGTGGGAGCGACGCATTTTGACGGCGCGGGTCGCCGATCCCTCGTCGGGCACGATGCCCACGATGAGAAGGGCGGCGAGCGCGCTCAAGGCGCCGAGGACGGCAAAGAGGCCGCGCCAGCCGATGGCGGTGATGAGAAGATCGGCCGGTGCCGTGGCCGTGACGGCGCCAAGGCGCCCAGCATGACGAACCAGCCGTTGGTGAGCGCCAGGCGCTCGGCGGGAAACCAGAGCACGATGGCCTTGAAGCCGCCCATCAAGGCCAGCGCCACGCCCACCCCGATCAGCGCGCGTCCGAGCAGAAGACCGACAAGCGTGTCGGCGAGGGCAAACAGGAGGGCGCCGGCGCTGGCGAGCAAGAGAAGGCCGCTCAGAAGAGTGCGCGGGCCGTGCCGGTCGAGCAGGATGCCGCAGGGGATCTGGGCGGCGGCGAACACCAGAAAATAGACGGCGGTCAACAGCCCGAGGTCGGCCGCGGTGAGGCCGAGCTCCGCCGTCAAATCGGCGGCGATCAGCGCGTTGATGGTGCGAAAGAGGTAAGACAAATAGTAGCCGGCTGCGAAGGGCAGCAGGACGCAGACCGATCCGGCGTGAACGCGTCACGGGGTTCCTCCCATCAAAATTTTCAATAGCAATAGTCTCTCTCCGCCGAAGGGCGGGAGGCGCGCGTCGGCAAACGCTCAATTGCTCAAGCGCCGTCGTCTTCCCAATCGCGCCGCCACAGCAGGCGGGCGCACGCCATCCTCGCCCGCCCCAAGCAAGGCGGCCCCAGATCGGCTCGGGCAGGAGGGGATCGTCGAGCTTGACGCGCAGGAATTCCTTAGTTGAGCCGTGGCTGGTCCGGCGCCAGGCCGCGCCGACCTCGATCGCCCCCGCCATGATCAGGGAAATCGGGGGCGTTGCGGCCCTGCTTGCCCGCGTTGAGGCGGATGGAGATCGTTGGCGTTGAGGGCCAGCGTGGTGATGTTGCCGGTGTAGCCATCCTTTTCGGGCGTAAACGTACCAATCACGGGCATGGGTCTTCCTCCTTTAGGGTTTGCAGCTTGCGGGTAGGGCTTGAGAACGATGTCCTTGTGGACGATCACGCGCAGCGGCCAGCCCGGACGCACGGTGAGCGTGGGCCCGACATCGAGGTGGCGTTCGACCAGGCGCTGGCCGGCGCGGCTGCCGGTTGCTTGCGTCGACTGCCTGCAACGCGCGGACGAGGTCGTTGTCGGAAGAGCCCGAAGGCCAGCTCGGTGCCGACGCCCAGCACGGTGGCGAGCGCCACGCCCTTCAGGAGCTGGAAGGTGTGAAGGTCGATGCTGTCGGCGAGCCCGGCATAGCCGCCGGTGTCGGTGGCGGGCAGGTTGTCGATCACGACCGAGCTGCCATCGGGCAGGATGCAGGCGCTGCCAGACGACGAGCGCGCGCTTCTGGCCAGAAGGCTGATGACGTTGTCGTAGCGTGCCGAGGAGACGCGAGCCCCTGGGGGATCAGAAGGTGCGGCCCGGACACGCTGTCGTAGACGTGCTCGGTCACCTGGGCGATGACAAAGCCGGGAGGTCGGAGTTGAGGCCGGTGACCAGGCTGGCGGCGATGATGGTGCCGGCCATCAGCTGGTAGGGCGAGACCGGGCGCTCCAGGGCGTGCGGATTGTAGATCGTCCTTATCGGGCGCCGCTTTCAGGAAGGCGAGCTTGCGCGTCGGCTCGGTCGCCGCGTGCGCTGCTGGGCTCGAAGTCCCCGGCGCTCGGCGTCGCGGTAGCGGTTGGCCCGGCGGGAGCCAGCGCGTTGTCGCCGCGGCGCGGCGACCGGCACGCGGCGCGAGTCGGCGTGCGTTGCTACGCCGGCCTCGCCGCCGCCCTTGAAGGCCGGGGCCAGCAGCCGAAAGAACACCGGGATCTGCGGGCTTGGCCCACCAGGCAGGGCGAGGCCGCCTGGTGTCGCGGCATCGCCGTCCTCGGCCGCGCCGACGGACAGCGCCAGTCTCGGCACGCCCGCCGGGAGTTTCGGTTCCTCGGCCGCCTTGGCGGGCCGCACGTCCGTCATAGCTCGCCGGCAGTTTGGCCAGCGCATCGGTGACGGGCTTGTGCTCGACATTGAAGAGCTCGGGACGCTCGCCCAAGCGCAGGCTCGGCGGCTTCAGGGCCATCAGCACCAGCCCCGACAGGACAAACAGGATGACGGCGGCCATGCCAATGAGCACGCTGGCGGTTGATGCGCGTGACCGGCTGGCGGGCGCGCGCGCAAGGCGAGCGTCTCGGGCGCGACCTTGCCGTTTCCGGGCGTGGGGGCCTCGATCGTCATGGCTGCACCTCCCGCCACACGGCATCGGTGCGGATGATGCGCACGACGCGCTGGGGCGCCGTGCCCAACCTCAGCTCGGCGGCGGCGAACAGGCGATCGACGATGTAGGTGGTGCCGCGCACGCGATAGTTGACGAGCGCGCTCTTGCCGTCGGGGCCCGAGCACGAACAGGGGCGGGGCCTCGCTTTGCGCCAGGCCGGGGGAAACTGGATGTAGACCTTGGCTCCGTCATCGAACACCTGGCGCGGCTTCCAGGGCGCCTCGCCTTCCAGGCGATAGCGGAAGCGCAGCTGCTTCGAGATTGACGCCGCCATCGGCAATGGCCGCCGCGGTGCTGGCGGCCTCGGCGCGTTGGCGCTTGAGGGCGACCAGTGTCGGCGGCGGGATAGGTCCAGGTCAGCGAGGCCATGTAGGTCGCAGCCGTTGCGTGCATCTCCAGATGGTAGGTGCGGCGATCCGTGGTGATGACGAGGTTGGTGTCGAGGTCGGCGGCGGTCGGCTTGACGAGGATGTGGACGACAGCGTCCTTGCCCTCGCCGCTCAAGGTGTCGCCGACGATCCAGCGCACGGTATCGCCGGCGGAGACGGAGACGAGCTTCTCGCCGGGCTCCAAGCGCGATGTCGGTGACCTGATTGACGGCGGCATAAAGTTGATAGAGCGCCGCTGGGTGTAGGGGTAGACCTGGATGGCATTGATGTAGCCGTCCTTGCTGGGCTCGACGCGGGCGCCGCGCTGGGCGGCGGCGATGCGCTCCTTGGGCGGAAGCGGGGGTGCGCCCTCGGCGCCGTCCGCGCTCTTTGTCGGGGGCGAGAGGGGCTTGAGCTGGCCGGGAAGCGGCAAGGGTTTGGGGACCTCGACGTAGGTGGTCTCGGGCTTGGGCTCGGGCTCGCGCGTTGCCGCCTTGAAGGCCGGGCTGTCGAGGAGCGGGATTTCCGGGACCTCGACGCTGCGCTGGCGCAGGCAGCACGGCGGCGACGGCAAGGCTGATGCCGAGGGCAAGGCGAGTGACGGGCGGTCATTTCGGCTCTCCGGTGGCGGCGACGTCCTGCGACCAGTTGAAGGCGTGCACGTAGATGCCGAGCGGGTTCTTGCGCACCTGCTCGACGGTGCGCGGCGGGGTGATCACGAATGGAAAAGAGCCCGGTCAGCCGGCGCGTGTCCTTGAGCGCGCCGCCGTCGAATTGGCGCTCCAGCCAGCGCACCTGGAAGGAGCTTTCCGAGGCGCGCACCACGCTTGTGACCTCGACGGCCACGGTTTCGCGGCCGATGCGCTGGAAGGGGTCGTTCTCGCGCGCATACTCGTTGAGGCTGACCGCGGCGCGGTCGGTGACGACGTCGTAGGCCCTGAGCCAGTTCTGGCGCACGACCACGGGATCGATGCGAGAGCGAGCGCACGTTGTCGACGAAGCGCGCCAGATGGAAGGCGATCTGGGCGTCGCTGGGCTTGTAGGCCTCGATCGCCGGCCCGACGGCGCGCGCGCTGCCCCTGTGGCGTCGACCTCGACGATATAGGGTGTGGCCGCGCCCGAGCGGCCGAACCACGAGCAGAACCGTGCCCAACAGCAGGGCGAGCGCCAGCTGAGCCCAGCGCCATCAGCCGCCAGTTGTGCGCCTGCACGCGGGCGCTGCCGATGCGCTCGTCCCAGACCTGGGCCGCCTTTTGGTAGGGCGTGACCGGCTCCGGCGTCTCGCCGTAGCGCAAAGCTCGCGCGCTTGAAGGTCATGGTGAGCCTCTTGCCTCAGCTCTTGTCTTTGAGATCGGGCGCCGGCGCCGCCGGCGGGACGGTCGCCCTCGCGCACGGCCTGCGCCGGCGAGCCAGGCCGGCCTGCGTGGTGCGCTGCCGGCGCGCCAGGCTTTGCGCCCAGCCGGCGGTGTGGCCGGTGGGCCATGGTGGCGCACCGCCCGGCGACGACATCGGCCCGGCGGGCCATTCGGGTCGTTTGACGGCTGCGGCGTCGCGATAGCCTTGCGCGGCGCCCTCGCGGTAGGCATCGCGCACGGGCGCCGTGACGGCGGTCAGCGCGCGCGAGGCTGGGCGCTGCAGCGTCGGTGCGCGCGATGCCGCGGGCGCCGTCTGCCTCGTGAGCCGCACCGACGCGCCGCCGGTGAGCGACGGCCGCGGCACTTGAAGCGTCGCCGCCGGCGGCCCGACCGCCGAGCCGGGCGACGCCGGCCGTCAGGATGACCGCCGGCGACGGCGCTGCCGCCGAGCGCGGCCGTGGTGGCGACGGCCGCCCCGGCACCCAGCTGCGGCGCACCGGAGATGAGGCCCGCCGCCAGCGCCGGGACGAAGACGGCGCAGACCGAACACGGCGATGGCCGCCAGAATGGTGGCGGCCGCCTGCGTCAGCGGTGATCTCGCCGCGTGGGACGGATCAGCGTGCCGAACAGCGAGGCGCCGATGCCGACGCACGATTGCCAGCACCATCAGCTTGATGCCCGGAGGAGATGACATTGCCGAGCACGCGCTCGGCCAGGAAGGTGGTGTGGCCGAACAGCGCGAAGGGGACCAGCACGAAGCCCGCCAGCACGGTGAGCTTGAATTCGATGATGGTGATGAAGAGCTGCACCGACATCACGAAAAAGGCGATGAGCACGATCAGCCAGGCCAGCAGCAGCACGGACGATGGTGACGAAGTTGGCGAAGAAGGCGGTGATGCCGATCGAGCGCGCCGGCGGCCTCCAGCAGCGGCCGCGCCGCGGTAAAACCGGTTGCGGCCACGAAGCCCGGCCGCATCAGATCGGCGGCGGTCAGAGCGTGCCGCCGCTGGCCTTGAGGCCAAGCCCGGCGAAGGAGTGCAAAGACGATGTCGGCCAGGCTCTTGAAGTTGCCGATCAGCGAGGGCGAAGAAGCCGACGTAGAGGACCTTGCGGATCAGCTGGGCGATGACGTGGTCTTCGCCCAGCAGCGCCCAGAACAGGCCGGCCAAGGTGATGTCGATGCCGACCAGCGTGCTGGTCAGGAAGGCAACGTCGCCGGCGATGAGGCCAAAGCCGGAATCGATGTAGCGGCTGAAGGTCTCGGTAAACCGGTCGATGATGGCGAGGTCGTCCATGGCTTTCCCCGTGACGACAAAAGCCGCTTCAGCGGCGCGGCGGCGATCGCCGCGCCGATCCTTCACGTGCAGCGTTGAAGTCTCGGTCCCCCTAGCGCTTGGCGCTTGCGATCGCCGCGCTGCCGAGAAAGGCTTTGAAGCGCTGGCGTGCTTCGGCTTCGTTGGCGAGATCGCGCGCCGCTTTCGAGGTCTCGGCGCGCTGCTGGGCCGCGAGCAGGCTTTGCAAGCGACAGCGCCTGCTTGATGCCGAGACCCGTCAGCTCGTTGCCGGCCTGCGCCACCTCCAAGGCGCCGGTTGGCGGTGTCGCGAGCGGTCCATGGCTTGGCTGAGCAGGCGCCCATCGGCGGCGAGGCCATCGGCGATCGGCGCCTTGCAGCCGCGCGGCCCGCTGCAGGCTGGCGTATTCCTCCTCCCAGCGTTGCTGCGCCGCGCGCAGGCTGTCGTCGCTCGAGAGGCTGCTCGAGGCCGTGCTTCGGGAACAGGCGCGCGTAGCGCATCTCCGTTTCTTTGAGGCTCAGCGCGATGGCATTACCCTGGCGCAGCTGGCCATTGATGGCGTCGAGCGTGCGTTGCAGGTCCGGGGTGATGGAGCCCTTGAGCCGGGCCAGGTTCTGGTCCATGCGGGAGAGCATTTGCGCGTCGGCCTGCAGTTGGCGCACCTGGTTGTTGATCTGCTGTAGGGCGCGGGCCGCCGACAGCAGGTTTTGCTGTTGGTTGACCGGATCAAAGACGGTGAGCTGTGCCGCACCCGGCAAAGCGGAGCTCGTCAGCGCGACGCGATCAGCGGCAGGCCTAAAGCCAGCCTTTGGCGCAGGGGAGGTCGGGTTTCAGGGGTGCCTCCTGTTGGCTTTAGCTGGTGACGATGCGAAACGGCGAGAAGCCGTTCGGACAGCGGCGGCCCGCCGGGGAGACCCGGCAGCGGCATCAAGCGACGACCGGACGCCGCCGTCGCCAGACCGGTTTGCGGCTCGGGACCGGTGCTGACGGCTGCGCGGTGCTGCGGCGGCGGTGTCCCGCCTTGCAGCGCGCCGCTGGACGGTTCGCGGATCGCCGTTCGGCGGCATCGCGTCGGCGCCGGTTTTCGCACTGCCGAGCGGGTCGACGGAGGCTCGCTGGGGACCTTCGACGGCTTTGCCGGAGCGGTCGGTGGGTCCAGCGCGCCAATCAGCTCGGCGGCCCAGCCGAGGCCCTTGGCGTCCAGAAAGCGGGCGGCGAAGCCTGGCGGCATCGCCGTCGGCGAGGCAGCGGTCGATCGAGGCGCTGATCGTCGGGCGAGGCGGCGCCGCACAAGCGCCAGCGCCACCGGGCCCAGGCCCAGCTCGAACAGCCGGTTGCCGCGCGCGGTCTGGGCGTAGTAGTCGCGCTTGGGCGCGGCGAGGCTCAGGATCTCGATCTGCCGGTCGTTGAGGCCGAAGCGCTCGTAGACGCTGCGCGCCTGCGGCTCGAGCGCGCGGTCGTTGGGCAGGAAGATGCGGGTCGGGCAGCTCTCGATCAGGGCCGGGGCGATGCTCGAGCGCTCGATGTCGGCGAGCGACTGGGTGGCGAACACCACGGCGACGTTCTTCTTGCGCAGGGTCTTGAGCCACTCGCGGATGCGGGCCGGCAAACAGCGCGTCGTCGAGGAAGGTCCAGGCCTCGTCGAGGACGAGCAGCGTCGGACGACCGTCGAAGCGGGCTTCGAGGCGATGGAAGAGATAGGTGAGCACCGGCGCGATCAGCGCCTTGTGCTGCATCAGCTGCCTCCATTTCGATGTGCAGCACGTCCGGTCGCCGCCAACTGCTCCGGCGGAGCCGTCCGAGCAGGCGGCCGTAGGCGCCTTCCAGGGTGTAGGGTGCAACGCCGCCACCAGCGCGCTCGACTGGATCAGCACGGCGAGGCCGGTCAGCGTGCGCTCCGGCTTCGGTGCGCGAGGCGAGGCTCTGCAAGCGCCGTCCACACGGCGTCCTTGACGTCGGGCGTGACGCGGACGCCCTCGGCGGTCAATGAGCGCCGTCACCCACTGCAGGGCAAAGCGCGATCTCGCCCGGCTCGTCGATGCGCGCCAGCGGCTGCAGCGACAGCGTGCCCTCGCAGACCGAGCTCGATGCTTTCGCCGCCCATGGCCAGCGCTGCGGCACGGGCAGAGCGTCCGCGATCGAACAGGATCACCTGCGCGCCGATGAAGCGCCGGAACTGCAGGGCGAGCAGCGCCAGCAGCACGGACTTGCCGGCGCCGGTCGGCCCGACCATGAGCGTATGGCCGACATCGCCGACATGGAGATCGAGCCGGAACGGCGTGCTGCCGCGCGTTTCCGTCATCATCAGCGGCGGCGCTCTGAGATGGCGGTTGAACTCGGGCCCGGCCCACACCGCCGAGACCGGCATCATGTGCGCGAGGTTGAGGGTGTGCACGATCGGCTGGCGCACGTTGGCGTAGGGATTGCCGGGCAGGCTGCCGAGCCAGGCCTCCATCGCGTTCAAGGTCTCGCGGATGGTGACGAAGCCGCGGCCGTTGATGATGCGCTCGATGGCCAGCAGCTTGTCGTTGGCCTGCTTGGCATCGGCATCGCACCGACGATCACGGTGGTGGTGAGATAGCCGAAGGCGACGTCGTCGGCGCCCAGCTCCTGCAGGGCCTCGTCGGCATCGGCGGCCTTGTTGTCGGCATCGGGGTCGACAAGCGCGGTCTCGCGGTTGAACATCACCTCGCGCAGGATGGCTGACGACCGACTTGCGCTTGGCGAACCACTGCCGGCGCAGCGCGCGTCAGGTGCCGCGTCGCCTCGGTCTTGTCGAGGGCGATCCAGCGCGTCGTCCAGCGGTAGGCAAAGCCCAGATCGTTGAGCGCATCGAGCAGCCCGGGCGTGGTGGCGTTGGGAAAGCCCAGCACGGTCAGGACGCGCAGGTGCTGGCTGCCGAGCTTGGGCTCGACGCCGCCGAGGAACGGCGTGTCGCACAGAACGGCATCGAGGTGGGTCGGGACGGCGGGCACGGCGACCGGGTGGCGCTTGTCGGAGATGGTGCCGTGCAGGTAGGCGAGCGTTTCGGCATCACCGAGCGCCTCCACCTCGGGCAGGATGCGCGTCCAGCATCTGTGAGCGCGCGGTCGGTCTCGGTCACGAACCAGTCGAGCTGGGCGTGCGGCTCGGCCTCGACGGCGGTCGTCGTCGGTGCGCTCGTAGAGCAACGCGCTCGGCGCGGCCCTCGTGCTCGGGCGGCGGCAGGTAGAGGAACGTGAGGAAATACCGGCTTTCGTGATGCGCGCCGTCGGCGCTGAAGGCGGCGTAGCGCTCCTGGTCGACCAGCCACGACGCCGGCATCGGCAAAGCGCGCGCCGGGATACTGGTTGGCCGGGATGCGCTCGGCCTCGAAGAACAGGGCCCAGCCCGCGCCGAAGCGCTTCAAGACATTGTTGAGGCCGCGCGCTGACGGCGACGAGTTCGGCCTCCGTGGCGCTGTCGAGGTCGGGGCCGCGGTAGCGCAAGCGTGCGCTGGAACGAGCCGTCCTTGTTGAGGACGATGCCGGGCCCGACCAGGCACGCCCACGGCAGGTAGTCGTAAAGGCCTGTGGTCTTCGTGCCGGTATTCGGCGAGGTTCAGCATGTCAGCGCTCCCTTGTGGCGGGCGTGGCGGGAGAGGACGGTGAGGAAGGCCGGGTCCTTGCGCGTGACCCACACGGCGACGGCATGGCCGGCGAGCCAGATCAGCGAGGCCGGCGATCCACAGCCGCAAGCCCCAGCCCGATGGAGGCGGCCAGCGTGCCGTTGAGGATGGCGAAGCTGCGCGGGGCGCCGGCGAGCAGGATCGGCTCGGTCAGCGACCGATGCAGGACGACCTCGTAGCCGGGAACGGACAGACGGTTGGCCGAGCATGGGACCATCTCCCGTCAGTGACTCAGTCGATCAGCGCGCCGCCGGCGAAGGCGAAGAACGACAGGAAGAAGGAGGTGGCGGCGAAGGCGATGGACAGACCGAACACGATCTGCAGCAGGCGCCGCAGGCCTCCGCCCATGTCGCCGAAGGCGAGGCTGAGGCCGGTGACGATGATGATGACGACGGCGATCACCTTGGCGACGGGACCCTCGATCGATCTCAGGATGCGCTGCAGCGGCGCTTCCCAGGGCATGCCGGAGCCGGCCGCATTGGCCGCATCGGTGACGATCACCGTGAGGACGGCCACGGCCCAACCGGCAATGGTAGCAATACGTAACTGAACGAAGTACAACAGA
>ERZ1370068.9111-contig-7912_pt1 | contig 31789 bp, 54 predicted proteins | sample MGYA00561227_ERZ1370068 | MGnify/ENA primary metagenome ERZ1370068 (study PRJEB38410, sample SAMEA6850437) | metagenome | study: Metagenomic assessment of the ecological functions of the soil: analysis of the soil microbiota associated with the...
ATCGTCGTCAGCAGATCGTCGTCCGAAAGAAACGCTAACAATCAGTGAGCCGGCTTGCTTAAAGAATCCAGACTGGAGCGCAACCGTCCCGGTTGCCAGCTTGGGCTAAGCGAGGACGCTTGCGCTCCAGTCCACTTCTGACGCTCTTGTTTTAAGGCTACAAAAGCCAAATCGAACCAGGCATTTCATGTCGCTGCCCGCATCCAAAAGATTTTTCTCGTCCTCGTGGCGGTAATGGTGGTCGGCCTCGTTTTGGCCGGGCTGGTTTTGGTTAAGGCGCTTCGAGGGTTGGCAGCCCGCAATACTGAGCCGGTAACGAAGCGGCCACCAGTCCAAAACCTCAAGACGATCGCAGCGGTTGAATGCGCAATACTTCTATAGCCACCGCCGCACGTTCGGCACGTTTGAGCAGTTGGTGAAAGAGCAAATGGTCAGTTCTAAGTTCACTCGGCAATCCGGTGACAGCCGACGGGTATGCTCTGACTTTGACGCGTGACGTCTGAACCGCCGGCATTACACGTCATCACGCGCGACTCCGGCGAGCGCGATGACAGGCAACGAAACACTTCTATCTTGATTCGGTTTCGCGCGGGATCCACGTCAATTCTGAGAAACCTGCCGGTCCGAATGATCCAATTATGAACGAGTAAGTTTGGAGGGTGTCCGCACAGTTTGAGCCGTGAACCTTCTGATCGACGATCGCCTGAGCATTCGGAACCGCCCCCGTGGAATTCCGCTCATGTATCAGAGCTGGGGCAAGCTCTTGTTCATGCATTGGCCGATTGATCCGGAAATCCTGCGGCCTGCTCATACCTTCACAACTTTCAATCGATACCTTTGCCGGCCAGGCGTGGATTGGCGTCGTGCCTTTCACGATGTGGGGAATTCGGGCGTCCTTCCTGCCGCCGATACCAGGCACCAGCGCATTTCACGAATTGAATGTGCGGACCTATGTTCATTACGACGGAGTGCCCGGAGTCTGGTTCTTTTCACTCGATGCGGCGAACAGTCTGGCGGTCTGGGGTGCGCGGACGTTCTACAGTCTGCCGTATTTCAATGCGACGATGGAGCCTCAATCAGAAAGAGAACACGATCGAATATTCGTCAGTTCGCAGCGATGGCCGAACGTACTCACAGTTTTGCGGCAGATGCGGCGAGGCTTCCGGCAGATTTCGATTTCGTCGCAATTTCAGAACCTTCCGCGAGGCAAGGCTGGAAGCGAGTTGGAAGATAGGTGAACCGCTGCCGCCGTCAGGCAGCCGGGTGCGATCGAATTTTTCTCACGGAACGTTACTTTCTTTATTCTTATCAACGCGGCAAGCTTTATCGTTCGCGCATCTTTCACGATCCGCGGCCGTTGCGCGCCGCCTCAGTTGATTCATGTAAATCGACAATGATTGAGTCGCTGGGAATTGCTCCAGCCGGAAGGCGAACCGCTGTTGCATTATGCAGAGTCGATCGCCGTGGATATCTGGCCGTTGCAGCGTCGTGTCAGAAGTCCGACCGTAGGGAGGGCAAGATGCCGCAGCGAAGTTCTGTGATCGACTCAGCATTTGGCCAACTCGCAGATTAGAATTGACATGATTTACAGGATTAACAAGATATCCAGTCAGTTAGAATTTGTTCTTAAATCCCGTCCATCCTGTTAATCCTGTCAATGATGCAGGGAGGACGCGACTATGCTCGGGGCCCCAACGACTCGCAGAATCTGAAACTGACCCGACGCGAAACGTGCCCTCCCCTTACGGTCGGGCTTCGACAGGTTTTATGGTTGCGCTTCTGAGACGACTGAAGAGTTCCCTGCGAACCTAACTTATGATGGTTCCGAACTTGAGCGAACCGTAGAGATCCAGGACTTCAAATCCTGCGCGTCGCAGCATTCGTTGAATCTCGGCCGCGGTGTAAATCCAATGCTTTGCCAGGCGCGACTCGGATCGGCCGTCCCGCTCCAGGATGTACTCGCTATCGATGCATCCCTCGGCCGCGTTGTATCGCTCTTTAGTAGTCAGGGTGATATCGCCAACCTGGTGGCAAGTCTGCTCTTCAAAATCAGGCAGGAAAGATTCGGCGGCCATCGCCGTTTCCACGACGAAACGCGAGCCCGGTTTTAAAGCGCGAGCCATGCCGCTGAGAAACTTCTCCATGTCGTCGTATTCGAGAAAGCCAAAACTATTGCCGAAGCAATAGGCGCCGTCGTAGATGTGTTCGCCTTCAATCGCGCGTTTGTCGCCGAGAATGAAGTCGGGCGGGGCGATGTCGAGAACTCGTGCTGTGGAGTCAGTACCATCCGCGTCGATCGGATGGGTTAACGAGGCTGCGTGATTGATGCGCGCGGCCTCCGTCGATAAATTCTTCAGAAATATCCATTCCCGTGACGCTGAGCCCACGCCTGGCCAGCTCGAACGAGAGTCTTCCGTTTCCGCACGGCACATCGAGGACGTGCGCACCGGGTTGGCAGTGCAGACGTTTTGAACCAGGAAGTCTGCTTCAGCTTTGGTTTGTTTTGGCGGAATGGCCTGACGCCACAAATCGAGCGTGACGCCGTGAAAAAATCTTCGTACCAGTTGGATGAGAACAGACATCTAGTTTCATCGTGAGCGGATGTTGCTTCAGTAATTGCGCGTAGTAAACCAGATTGCGCGCCATGTTCATGGCCATGTTCTTCGTCGCGTTGTTTTCGGCAAACGCTTTGCTCGATCGTCGACGGGCGGGAATCCGACTTCGCCGACCCAATAAGCTGCGCACTCCGGCGGCAAGGTAAAACCCATCCACGTCAGCACCATCATAATCGAACCCATCGTTGAGAGCGCCCTGCCTCTTTCCGGTCACCACGATCCCGGCCACTTTGTTATAGAGCGCACTGCGCCCTGACGCGTGATACTCCTCATCCAGTGCGTCGAATCGCCGATCACGCGTTGCATCAAACTTGATCGCCCGCCCCACCAGACCGGAGTCGCGAAAATCACCACGTCTGCCCGCTTGATTTTCTCAACCATATTCGGCCAGTCATCGTCTCTCTATTTTCGCGAAATCCGAGGCCAACCGGCAGGTTCAGATCGGACAAACGAATCACCGCAGATTCGATTTTGCAGGTCGCGCCCATGTTGGCGATTATCACGCGTCAGTTCGTCGGTATTGAGATTTCGGGTTCATGTTTGTCGAACCATTAAGGCCAGCACGGGATCATCTCTCGTTAGCCGGATTCACAGCCCGAGTATGGTTTTGGCTATAGCATCCTGGCGGACTCCTGTTAATGGGGTTAACGAAACTGAGCATTGTCAGGGAAGTAGATTATTTAAAGAGGAAAGCCTGATGAAGTAGGTATTCGCGGCGCGATCTTACCGACACGTCGGGCAGACCCACTTTCACCTGACAACGCGTGGACGCTGCCATCGCGTTTCAATTCATCAGGATAAAAGCCCAGCCGGTATTGATGGCGCAGTTCTTCGGCAATCAGGCTGAAGGTCTCTTTCAACTTTTTGGTTTCACCCTCATAGAAGCGGCCGCCGGTTATTTCCGATAATTTCTCCATCAAATCGAAACCGTCCGTCCCGAAGACCCGCGCGCGTCGCTGCCTTCGGCGCCCTGTCCCGGACGCTGGGGCCATTGGGTCGTTGTCGAACGGAAAGGCGTCGCCGGCCCCGGACCACGGCCAGGAAAACCGTGCGCGGTCCCAGAAATCGAAATGCTTCCGGCCGATAGTAAATCGAGTAAATCATGGCATCCGCTTCCGATTCCGACCTTGAGCAGTTCTTCGGGAGTGACCGCGCTTCCGTGATCGTTTCCATCGCTGAGCAGAATGATCGCCTTGCGGCCCCGGATCGGTTGCAGCACGTGGCTCGAGACGTCCATGAGCGAGTCGTGAAGCACCGTGCCGGCGAATCTTGCCGACCTTCGCCTGCTTGATTCCGGACTCGAGCTCCTTGCGATTGCTGGTCAGCGAACTGTCAGCTTCTGCATCCTGCCAATCGAAGGTGACGATCATGGCCCGATCCTGCGGCCGCAACTCTTTCAGAAAAGCCTTCGCTGCCTTCTTGATGTCGTCGAGGACACCGCTGGTGCTCAAGCTGGTGTCGAGCATGAGCACGACGTTCAAGGGCTCTTCGCCGGTATCGAAAAACGAAATCTTTTGTTCGACCTGATTGTCGAAAAGGCGAAGGCTTCGACCTTCAGATCAGGGACATAGCGATTATCGCGATCGCTGACAATCACGGGGACACTGATCAGGTTCGTGTCGATCTTGATTGTGTCGATGGGTTCCTGAGATTGTCCGCGGATAGCTGGAGGCGCGCAGCAACAGCGACGCGCAGAGGCAGAGGAAACGCAAACACAGCCGGAATCGAAGTTGTGGTGCGTCGAAATCTCGGGCCAGGTTAGCTTATTGGAGCGCATGCCGGGTATTCCGATTTACGAACGAGAACGAGACCAAAAACGTGGTGGAGACGCTTGATTAGACGCTTGAAGAGGCCTGACTTGGTTTGATTAGTGTCAGAAGCCCGACCGTCAGGGAGGGCACCGGATATCGACAGGATTAACAAGATGGAAACGCAGGCAGGCTTCTGCTAATGAATTCGTAACTCTTGTTAATCCTGTCCATCGTTCCCTGCCAATCGATGCTCACATTCACCTTGCTGACGCGCGGCTTCTGACACTATTCGGGCCGTTCGAGCGGCGGTAGCACTGCGATGAAATCGTCGGCGAAGCGGCGGCCGTAATCGTCCAGCAGTTCGGTGACTCGCGCGTGTTCCTTTGATCGAACAATCAGCCCGGCGTGATGCTTTTTCTTGACCCGATACCAGATTTCCGGATCGTCATAAGCCGATGTGTCGGGGAATTCCTGGCGCGCCAGACGACAGAATGATCCCGGCATGCTCTTTCCGTGGTTTGAGACGCGGGCGAGCTTTTGAATCGGCCACCTCGAGCTTTGCCCACTCGCGCCAAAGATTGATTCCCGATGCGGCCTCGAGCACGTCCGCAATGTAGGCTCCGCCGACGCGCGCAGCGATTTCCAGAAAATAAAAGTCGCCGTCGGCCTGGCTCTTGATGAACTCGGCGTGCGTGGCCCCGGTCTCCATCTTCATGGCCTTGATCAAGCGGCGATTGATGTCCAGGAGTTTTTCTTCTCAGCAGAGTTATGCGGAATCGTTTGCGAGATGTAAGCACCGCCGCCGTGCGCGACCTGCAGCGGCGGCCGGCCGTATTTGTTGACGCCCGCGAAAGCGACGCGGCCGTCAGTCACCAGCGAATCGACGTGATAAACCTCGCCGGGAATGAACCGCGCCAGCACGTGATAAGAAGCACGTTCGCGCAGAACCTCACGCTGATTCAATTCTTCGATGGCTCTCCAGACCTCGTCTGCGGTTTCGACTTTACGAATTCCGATCGCGGAAACATCTGAGCGCGGCTTCAGCACCCACGGAGGCAGGCACGCGTTTGAGATAGTCGCTGATCTCTTCGTTGTTGATGGCGGCCACGAACTCCGGAACAGTCAGGCCGGCATTGCGCGCCTTGACCGCCATTGCGTACTTGTCGCGGAAAGTTTTGGCGGCCGAGCTGCTCATGCCGGGCAGGGAGAGATGCTCGCGGGCCAAAGCCGCAATCACTACATCGAACTCTTCCAGCGCGACAATTCGGTCGGGCTTTCTGGTTTTGCCGATGTGACTGACCAGGTCGAGAAACAATTCCACCGGCGCATCGTTGGGCAAAGCGAATACTTCGTCGAGCACATCACGCGGCCAATCTTCGTCAAGCATTTTTCTTTGGTGACCAGAGTGACGTTGCAGCCTTCGGCTTTGCAGGTACGCATGAAGTCGCCGCCCTTAAAAAGGTGGCGAAGCAAATTACGTTGAGTGGTTTTGATTCGTCTGCGCTCATAGGAAGTTGCGCCAATATACATCTTTGCTGCCGTTTGGTCAGCAGAATCGTGTATAGTGACCGCTCTTTGAGTGCGCCGCCCCACGCGTACGGTACGCACGCCTCCGGCGTGCTCTTTAACGATATCGCTTGATTTTGCACAGGCACGCCGGAGGCGTGCGTACCGATTGTTTATGATTTTTCGCGGTCCATACCCTGATGTGACGATCCCTGAAGTCTCGCTCACCGACTTCATCTTTAATTCGGCGGCCCAGATCAAAGACAAGACGGCGCTGATTGACGGGTCCAACGGGTCGAGCGCTGACTTACGCTGAGTTTGAAGACGCGGTTCGTCGCGTGGCGGCCAGCCTGTCTCAAAAAGGGTTCAAGAAGGGCGACGTCTTCGGAATTTTCAGCACCAACTGTCCCGAATACGCGATCATTTTTCACGCGGTCGCCATGCTCGGGGGAATCAATACGACCGTTAATCCTCTCTACACCGCGGAAGAGGCCGCATTTCAACTGAAGAATGCCGGCGCGAAATTGCTGGTAACCGCGCCTCCCTTCATCGAGACGGCCATCGCAGCCGCCCACGAAGCAAACATCACAGAGCTGTTTGTTTTTGGTGAAGCAAATGGCGCGACGCCTTTCGCCTCGTTGCTGGAAAGTGACGGCGTCGTGCCGCACGTCGAGATTGATCCGAAGAACGATCTGGTGGCGCTGCCGTACTCGAGCGGCACCACCGGCCTGGCCAAGGGAGTGATGCTGACCCATCACAACCTGGTGGCGAACATGTGCCAGATGGACGGGCTCGATTATTTTCGATCGCGACGATATTCTGCTGTGCGTGTTGCCGCTGTTTCACATCTACGGTTTGGTGGTCGTGCTGAATATGGGTCTGCACCTGGGCGCGACGATCGTGATCATGCCGCGGTTCGATCTCGAACAGTTCCTGACGCTGATTCAAAAGTATCGGGTGACGCTTTCGCACATCGTGCCGCCCATCGTTTTGAAACTGGCGCGGGATCCGATGATCGACGACTTATGATTTGTCGAGCCTGAAAGTGATCTTCTCAGGCGCGGCGCCGCTGGGACCTGACCTTTCGCGCGAGTGCGTGGAGCGCATCGGCTGCGGAATTCGGCAGGGCTATGGCATGACGGAAACCAGTCCGGTCACGCACAGCAGTCCGTCAGATCCTGCCAGGATGAAAATGGGATCAGTGGGGACCGCGGCGCCGAATACCGATTGTAAGCTGGTCGATCCGGCCACCGGTGACGAGCTTGGTCCTAATCAGGAAGGCGAGGTCTGCGTGCGCGGGCCGCAAATCATGCGAGGCTATCTGAATAATCCGGAAGCGACCGCGCGCACGATCGATTCCGACAATTGGTTGCACACCGGGGACATCGGCTATGCGGATGAAGACGGGCACTTCTTCATCGTCGATCGGGTGAAGGAACTGATCAAGTACAAGGGTTTTCAGGTGGCCCCGGCTGAACTCGAGGCGATTCTGCTGACGCATCCGGCCGTGGCGGACGCCGCAGTCATTCCTTGTCACGACGATGAGGCCGGCGAAGTGCCGAAAGCCTTTGTGGTGGCGAAACAGGAAACATCGCCGGAAGCGATAATGGATTTTGTGGCCGAACGCGTGGCGCCGCACAAGAAGATCCGCGAACTTGAATTCATTGAGCAGATTCCGAAATCGCTTTCGGGTAAGATTCTGCGCCGGGTTTTGATCGAAAAGGAAAGAGCCAAAGGACCCCACCGAATGGGAGCAAACACATGAGTGCACAGGTTTCAGCCGATAGAGTCTCGCGCGCCGTGCGCGCCTATTTCCTGGCGATTCGCGCTATGGACGCGGAAGCGTTTGCCAACACCTTTGCCGAAGACGGCACCACCTGCGATCCGTTGGGCGCGCCGCCAATTACCGGCCGCGAAGGCATTCGCGAATTCTTTCAATCCATCTGCAAGAATTTCAAGAGCGTTTCGCTCGAGGAAGAATCGATTTTCGTGGCTGCCAACGGCGCGGCGGTGAAATGGACCGGCAAAGGGACCAGCAACAGCGGCAAGGAAGTAAAGTTCGAAGGCATCGACGTCTTCGAAGTAAACGCCGACGGCAAGATTCAGAACGTCTGGGCCTATTGGAACCCGGGAGAAATGATCGCGCAGTTGTAGAATCTGACCCGACAGTTGCCGGGTCAGTACCATCCGCGTAAGCGGATGGGATCAAGACGCATGCAACGGCCAAAGTGGACTCCTTATCCCACCTCCTGACGGAGGTGGTACTGACTTCAGACCCTGGATACGATCGTTTTTATGTCACAAATTATCACCGCACCAGCCTGGACAATTTCCGGATTTCTTGAAGCCCGCGAAAACAATCACCTATTCATCAGCGGCGCCGACGCGACTGCGCTCACACACAAATACGGCACGCCGCTGTTTGTCTTTTCCGAAGGGCGCATTCGCGGCAACATCGCCCGGCTCCAGGCCGCTGCGAAACAGGTAGATCGCCCCATCAAGTTTTGCTACGCGTCGAAAGCGAATTCGAATATGGCGGTGCTCGGCGTCGTGCGCGAGGCCGGCATCGACATCGAAGTCAACAGCGGCGGCGAATTGTTCAAGGCTTTGCGCGCCGGCTTTCGCCCCGATCAGATCATCTTCAACGGCACGAGCAAGACCAGCGAGGAGTTGGATGAAGCTGTGCGCGCCGGCATCTACTCAATCAATGTCGATTCAATCTATGAAATCGGGTTGGTCGAAGATGCGGTGCGCCGCGCCCGCGCCGAACTCAATTCAGGATTGCCGCCGGCGCGCATCGCTTTGCGCCTGGTCCCCGAGATCGGCACGCGCTCGCATCTCGGGTTGCAGACCGCGCTGTTGACTTCAAAGTTTGGTATCTCTTCCTCGGAAGTGCTCGAAGCATTTCGGCGCGGGTTGCAGCATCCCGATTTGGTTCACGTCTGCGGCATACACATTCACGTTGGTTCGCAGACGCCCGACGTCGAGCCGTTTGCGGAAGCATTCAAGAGCATGTGGAACCACTTGATGACGATTCATCGAGAGACCGGCCTGACCCTGGAACACATAAATCTCGGCGGCGGTATTCCGGTGAACTATCTGCGCGATCGTTCACAGGCGGATCAGCTTCCGGAGCATGAACGCGACATGCTCGGCGCCGATCTTGAACCATCGGCGGTCCTGACCGAAGCCTTGCGAGTGGCGCGTGAATCGGCGCGTGATGCGGAAGCCGAACACTTGCTGGAAAAGGTGACGATCCTGCTCGAGCCCGGCCGCAGCGTAATCGCCGACGCCGGGGTGGTGCTGACCAGGGTGCAGAACATTAAGCGCCGGCCGGAAACGGATGACGTCTGGCTGTTGACCGATGCGGGCTACAACCTGCTGCTGTCGATGAACAATTACAAGTGGTACTACCACCTGATTTCAGCCTCGCGCGCGTGCGAACCGCTGGATGCGCAATACAAAGTCGCCGGGCCGTCTGTGCGATTCGGGTGACGTGTACTTTGACATTGAGCGTCATGGCCGGCTGCCGGATTATCGTTTGCTGCCGCAGCGACGTGAAACCGGGAGAGGTGCTGGCGTTGTTGAATTCGGGAGCTTACTCGCTGGCGCAAATGTTTCCTTACAACGGTCGGCCGCTGCCGGCTGCAGTGATGGTGCGCGAAGGCGGCAAGGCTGAATTGATCAGGAAGCGGGATACGTATGAGGACTCTGTTGATGAATGATGTTTGGTAGTCAGATTCCAGATTCCAAATTCCAAATTCCAGAATTCCAGAGGCAATAGTTTCCTTAATACTCAAGATTTAATATCCTCAATATTCAATATCCTTGATACTCAAGATTCATAACCTTGATACTCAAGATTCAATGTCCTTGATATTCAAGATTCAAGTATTAGCTAAGTCCATACTCTCGACTCTCTTCAGTCGGGCTCTTGAATTTGGAATCTTGAATCTGGAATTCTTCAAGTATAGTTTCGCGGCTTTTCCATTTCGAAAACGAGGTCAACTCTCATGAACTACAAAAGATTCGAAGATCTCCCGGTGTGGAACACCGCGATCGATCTGGCCGTCGAAATCTATGCGCTGACCGACATCTACTCCATTTCCGAAGACGAAGAAGCCTCAGAGATCAGATCGAACGCGCTGCGGTTTCCGTCTCCAACAACATTGCCGAAGGCTTTGAGCGTGGCACCAACAACGAGTTGCTCGCCTTCCTTTACATCGCCCGCGGCTCCGCCGGTGAGGTTCGTTCGATGCTCTGTCTCCTTGAACGGATCCCGACGTTTCGAGCGCTCAACAATGAGATTGCGGTGCTCAAGAAGAGAGCCGAGAGTTGCTCCAGACAGTTGAAAGCCTGGGCTCAGTCGCTTCAGGATTCGAATTTCAAAGGCGAGCGTCACGTCAATCAGAGAACTAAGCGGATCGATCAGGCCGCGCGAGATCGTGAAGAATTCCTAAAGGAACTGGCAGAGATCAGAGCGAAGGGCGCTACGAAGACACTGGCAAATAGCTCTCCACGTGTCGGCCAGCCATAGCGAGATAAAGTCAGTCACCCGTCCAACTAATGAACCCGAAACCCGAAACTACAAACTCGAAACTTACCAACGGCCAGCTCATCCGCGGCCTGGGACTCGTCGCGGCCAATCTCAGTCAACGTCGCCAACGTGATCGGCACCGGCGTTTTCTGAAAGCGCGCGTGATGACCTGTAATGTCGGCACGCCGGGCAAGGCGCTCACCGTCTGGCTGGTTGCGGGATTGCTTTCGCTTGCCGGCGCGCTCACTTACGCTGAACTTTTGGCGATGATGCCGCGCGCGGCGGGTGAATACGGAATCATGCGCGATGCGTATGGACGCCTCTCGGGGTTCATTTACGGCTGGACTCAGTTTGCGATCGCGCGCAGTGCATCTGCGGCGGCGCTCGCCGTCGGTTTCGCCATCTTTCTCAATGCGCTTTTGAAGGGCGCGTTGAATCAAACCTTCTTTACGATTCCATACATCAACGTTCCCTTCGGCCGTTTGCAACTCGTCGCGCTGGGTGCCATTGCCGTCACGGTGCTCATCAACTGCGGAGCAATCACCCTCAGCGGCGGCGTGGCGACCTTTCTTACTTCGATCAAAGTCCTGCTCCTGATCGCCGTGGGACTGGGTGCGTTCTTCTATACCAACGGCGATTGGTCGCATCTGTCTCAGGCGAATGTTGGCGGCACATGCGAAGGTGTCGCGATCGTTGGTGGAGGCTTTGCCGGATTCGCCGCCGCGATGTTGGGTGCGTTGTGGGCTTATGACGGCTGGAACAACATCAGCTTCCTGGCCGGCGAAGTAAAAATCCGGAACGCAATCTGCCGCTGGGTTTAATCATCAGCATGTTCATAGTGATGGGACTCTATCTGCTGGTGAACATCGGCTACTACCACGTGCTAACTCCGACGGAAGTCGCGAGCGTACCGGCCTCGTTATCAGTTGCTGCTGAAGTCGTCAGACGTTTGCTGGGCGCGATCGCGCTGACGCTGATGGCCGCGGCCATGATGACGTCTTCGTTTGGCGCCTTGCATGCCTCGATTCTCGCCACTTCACGGGTACCGTATGCGATGGCGCGTGATCGGCTGTTCTTCAAAGGTCTGGCGAAACTTTCACCGCGTACTCATGTGCCAATTCGATCGCTGGTGGTTCTGGGAATCTGGTCGAGCGTCTTAGCCTTGTCCGGTTCCTACGATCAATTGACGGATGCTGCTATTTTTGCGTTGACGCTCTTTTACGCCTTCGTAGCCGGCGGGGTGTTCATCTTCCGGCGTCGTCAGCCGGACGCTCACCGGCCATACCGAACCTGGGGATACCCGGTTGTGCCAATCATTTACCTGGCGGTAGTTGGCTGGCTCTTAAGTCGAATCGTCTGGGACTCGAGGTCGGACATGAGCGCGACGATCGGATTGTTTTTAGCAGGTCATCCACTCTCGGCCATGGCTGAGTCTTTGAAAGCGCCGCCGCTGGCGAGTCTGTTGTTCATAGTGCTTGGCCTGCCCGTCTATCTGATCTTGTCGCGGCAAAAGGGATTGGGAATGAAGAATAAGCTCTGTTTCTCGGCGCTTGTGATCGCGATGCTGACGATCCCGTTGCTCCCGGCGCCCCGGTGATTGGGCAACAGCGAAACTCTCTAGCCTCAGCGGATTCTGCGCGCGCCGCCTCGCTCCAGGAACTTGTTAACAATGCGGCGCGCACTGACTCTCGCAAAATTCGCCGACAAGAAGCTGACTGAATCTCAACTCTCGATCACCTTAATCGATCTGCGAGATCCTCAGCATCCGGTCACGGCGAGCTTTCGCGGCAACGAACGAGTCTATCCGGCCAGCGTGGTGAAACTGTTTTATCTCGGGGCGGTGCATCGCTGGCTCGAGGACAGGAAGATTCAGGAAACTGAAGAGTTGAAGCGAGCCGTGCGCGACATGATTGTCGATTCGTCGAATGAAGCGACGCAGTACGTGCTGGATGTTCTGACGCAGACGACCGGCGGCTATGAGTTGCCGGCGAAAGAGATGGAGCAGTGGCAGTACCAGCGGAACGCTGTGAATCGATACTACTCGTCGATGGGTTTCACCAACATCAATGTCAATCAGAAGACATTTTGCGAAGACGCTTACGGCCGGGAACGCGTCTCGCGCGGGCCGAATGGAGAAAATCGAAACAAACTGACGACTGACGCGACCGCGCGGCTGCTGGCGGAAATTGCGACCGGCCGCGCCGTCAATCAAGCTCGCAGCACGCAGATGATGGAATTGCTGAAACGAGATTTCGCCGGTGACTCGAAGAATACTGATGATCAGGGTCGAGGGTTTACCGGAATTGCTTTGCAGGGAATGACCGGCGCGAAGCTCTGGTCGAAAGCAGGTTGGACCAGCACGACGCGACATGACGCCGCCTACATTGAATTGCCGAACGGCGCGAAGTTCGTGCTGGTGACGTTCACGACCGATCACGCCGAGTGAACGAGAGATTATTCCAACCGTCGCGCGCGTAGTGATTGAGGGAATGAGCCGGTAAGGCGATGAAGTCAGTACCATCTGCCGCAAGCAGATGGGATCAGGAAGCACCGCGAGATAAAGGCCGGACCCTCCTAACGCGCGGCCACGACACGCAGACTTGAAAGACCTGTCGAAACATCACGAGCCTGTAACCGGACTGTTTGACCAGCCATCCGCTCCATACGGATTGGAATCAATATCGACTCTCCAGCGATCAAGTCGATTTCTTCCACGCTCACGGCTACCTCGCCGGCATTCGGGCCCTGAATGACGAGCAGGTCGAGACGTTGCGCGCTGAGCTGGCTCAATTGATCGAGCCAAATCATCCCGGCCACGATCTCTTTTACGAATTTCATTCAAACGAATCGACCGATCCCTGCGACCGTTCTGTTTCACGCGCTCGGGCGCTGGCGCATCGCAACGGGCTTTCATGATCTGCTCTGGAATCCTGCGTTTCTAATGCCGGCGTCGCAGCTGCTCGGCGGTGCGGTGCGATTCTGGCACGATCAGCTGTTTTGTAAACCCGCCCATCATGGCGGCGTCAGTGGCATGGCATCAGGATTATTCTTACTGGACGCGCACGCAACCGATGGCCCATCTATCGTGCTGGATTGGCCTCGATGATTCAACGCGCGAGAACGGCTGTGTTCATTACGTTCCGGGCAGTCATCGTTGGGACCTTCTTGCCGATTACCGGCCTGGCCAATGATATGCACTCGATCGAGAGCTGTTTTAACTGCCGAGCAGCAAGAGCAGTTCAAGCCCGTTGCCATTGAATTAAAAGCCGGCGAGTGCTCATTCCATCATCCACTGATGGTTCACGGCTCATACGAGAATCGCAGCGATCGACCGCGACGCGGCGCAGTCATCAATGTGTTTCGCGATGGCGTTTGTTCCGCTGCAAATGAGCCTTTATTGGAAGGCGTGCCGCCGATTCCAGCGGGAGAGAAAATGGCCGGACAGTTTTTCCCGCTGCTGTTCGATGCGGTTCTGACGGCGATAAGGAAAGGATTTCGCCCTGAAGCTCCACTAGAGCGTCATATTTATAGGAAGTAGTTGCCAAGTTGTTCGAGCCATAACTACAAATATTCAGCTTCCTAACGGAGCCGAAAGCTATGGGCCGGCGGCCTTCTCACATCACAATCCCAAACCGATCACGCAGGAGTCTCGGCGTATTCGTCCTTCATCTTGTACTGGCCGTTCCGTGCGGACGCCGTTTTCCGTGATGATCAAACGCAGGTCGCTGAGAGAAATTCGCCCGCTCGGTGTGAGCCGCGAACAGATTCTTTGCTGGGTGAAGTGTGATTCAGGTGAAGTCTGGTGATAGGCGCACATCTCCGCATAGTCAGAATACTGGTACGGTTGCAGCGAGAACCGGTACTGTGGCTGCCAGTCCTCGTTCTTTGAGCGCCTGTTCCAGCACTAAGCGTTCGTCGTTGTGCGCTGACGACCCGGTATCGGTGCTCTCGCTGCTGACGTTCATTATTCAACTTCGAGAGGTAACGGCTCAATAAAAGAATCGCCGAACCCGACATCCGCCAGCCAACGCTCCCGGTCCAGCGCCACCATTAGCGTCATGTGATCAAAATCGCGACTGAATTCGGTCTGGTTGTTCGCCACCTGAGCCGAGAGCATGGCCACCTCGAAACCCACTTCGGCGTAGTAAGGCCCCAAACAGACCATTCAGTTCATAACAAAAACCTCCGCGCCGGCTGCGTCACGATCTTTTCAAACAAGGCTGCATCGTTGAGCACAATAGGTTCGTGCGCGTGAATGCTTAGATTCTCGAACGGAACGTGCAAAAGGTGTGCGAGGTGTAGCTGCCTTAGCGTCTCGAAATCACGATTCAGCGGCCCGTGATACTCGATCCTATTTAAGTAAGCCTGAATATCCATAACTTTGTTGACCGGCAATTCCATTATAGCTCCTCGCGGAACAATGTCTTGCGGGTGTCACACTCTCGCGTGTCTCGAAGTCGTGATCGCGTCTGATGGAACAATTAGCGCCGCGAGGATGTCTAATCCATCGCACAGGAGGCGTCATCATGAACACCGAAAATCGCGCTGCGTACAATCCACGTGTGTCTGCCAGTCACGCCAGGCCTAACATCAACGTGACGCCGCTAATCGATGTGTTGCTGGTCATGTTGATAATCTTCATGGTCGCCGCGCCTTTGAAGCCTTCGAGGTTCCTGACGAAGATTCCGTCGCAGCCTGATCGAATACGCAGCGTAGATCTGCCGCATCCTATCGACAATCTGGTCGTTACCATCAAGATGTGATCGTACGCTGATGCTCAACGGCCTGTGACTGATATGGGTTCGGTCTACGATACGGGCAAGCTTAGCACCACGCTCTTCGATCTATTTCAACAACGTCTTGCCAATCACGCATATCGGTGGGACTTGCGCGATCGGACCGACCTGGCGGAAGCATTGCGAATTCAAAAAACCGTCTTCATCAAAGCCCCGCGCGCCCTTCCTTACGCCGACGTCGTGCGCGTGCTGGATAGCCTCAAAGGCGCCGGCGCCAGCCCCATCGGTTTACAGATCGACGATCTCAACTAGCACGTGTCAGAACCGGGAGCGGTAGCGACCGGATCATCCCAGGCTCTTAGGCTTGCACTTTGCTCTTTGAGTTGCCTGGATGATCCGGTCGCTACCGCTCCCGGTTCTGACACTCCCAGCTCAGGCAACTTGTCTCTTGCCAAACTTCTTCTGCTAAAATTACGCCATCAGTAGTTTTCAAGAACTCATAGCATTCGGTTTGGAGAGAGTCATGGATCTAAAGAGTCATTTCACGTCACGGCCTTGGTTCAATTGCCAAAGTGCCAGTGATTTGTCTGACCATTGCGCTGGCTTTTGGTTTGTCTTCGGTTGGGTGCCGGCGAGGCGCAAGCAACCCGGCCTTAACTTTGCTCCGGTGCCCGACACCCTGCCGCAGAATTCCTATGCGGACCTGGTGGGTAAAGTAGCCCCAGCCGTGATCACGATTCGCGCAGACAAACGCGTGCGCAATCCCCAGCAGTTTCCTTTTCTGAATGATCCGTTCTTCCGCGGGCTGTTTGGCGACCGGAATCAACAGCAACCGGAGGAGTCGCTTCAGCGCGCGCTGGGTTCGGGCGTAATCGTCAGCACTGACGGTTACATTCTTACCAATCATCACGTCATCGATGGCGCGCAGGACATTAAGGTTGATCTCAACGATGGTCGCACGTTCGTTGCGAAACTCGTCGGCACTGATCCTCCGAGCGATCTGGCTCTGCTGAAAGTCGACGCCGAGCGGTTTGACGTTTCTGACTCCCGGTGATTCAGACAAGGTCCGCGTCGGCGATGTGGCTCTGGCAATTGGGAATCCGCTCGGCATTGGCCAAACAGTGACGATGGGCATCATCAGCGCGAAGGGGAGATCAACTCGGACAGAAGTCCCGGCTCAGCGGCAGCTTCGAAGATTTTCTTCAGACTGACGCCCCCATCAATCAGGGGAACTCGGGCGGCGCGCTAATCAACACGATTGGAGAATTGATCGGTATCAACTCGCAAATCGTGCCGGGCGCCGGCGGCGGAAACATTGGCATCGGCTTCGCGATTCCTTCAAACATGGCGCGTACCGTGATGGATCAATTGGTCAAGAATGGAAAAGTACGCCGCGGCCAGTTGGGCATCACCGTTACGCGGGTGACTTCGGACCTGGCGGCCAGCCTGGGGATGTCGGAGGCAAAGGGCGTGATTGTAAATTCAGTACGAGCGGATAGCGCCGCTGAAAAGGCCGGCATCCGGCGCGGCGACATAATCACCGCCATCAACGATACTGCCACCAACGATACGAATGCATTTCGTAATCGCGTCGCCAGCAACGCGCCCGGCAGCGAGGTGACACTTACCGTTCTGCGAGAGAATAAGGAACAGAAGATTCGCGCGACCCTGGGCGAATTCAATCCTGATGCGGGGCCGTCGGAAAACCAAAATGAGGGCGCGCCAAACTCGAAGGGCGGTGCCGGGAAGCTGGGAATCAGCGTCGAGCCCTTGACGCCCGAGTTGGCCCAGGAGTTGGGACTAAAGGCTGGTACGCAGGGTGTCGTGGTTGACTCGGCCGATCCGGCGGGCCCGGCCGGCGCCGCGGGCATTCGGCGTGGTGATGTAATTCAGGAGGTGAATCGGCAACCAGTTAAATCGGCTGACGAATTACGCGCAGCGATCGAGAAGAATGGAGATAAGCCGGCGTTGCTGCTGATTAATCGCCGAGGCGAAACGGCTTTTCTGGCCGTCAGACCGGGACAGTGAGGACGCGCGGGCTGGCTCAATATCTTTGAGGGGGAATGTAAGCCCCTGCGGCGCAGGCGGCGCGTAGCGCCGCCGCCATCGCGAAATCATATCCACAGAAGCCGCACAGACGTGCCTGCTGATTCGAGGCCTGGCCACAGTTTGGGCAGCGTCTGAGCGGAGGCAGGCACGCCATCACGATTAGAGTAATCAGCAGTCCCATCGGATGAACTGCGAACCACATCCAATGCGGGGACCTGTTCTTTGCGCTTCGCGATATTTACTCCCAAAACGATCAGACCGATATAGACGGTCAGGGCGACTACGCCGATCACCATCATTACCACCAGACCAATTACATCTTCATCGCGCATCTCGATCCTTCTTTCAGGGGAGGGGTTGCTGAAAACTTGTCCCCGCTCTTCTAACGGCTTACGGCGCGTTTGTCAACGGCCAATTTTGGTACGCACACCTCCGGCGTGCTTTGTCTCAAGAATACAGACACATCGCTTCTCAAGTAGTGCACGTCGGAGGCGTGCCTACCAATAAAACCAAAACTTGAAACTCCAGCACGGAACGGGTATGCTGTGTTGCATCGATAAAACAGAGTTGCAAGCATGCGCTACGTCGTCAACCCGCCAAATCCCTGGCTCACTCATTCCGTCGAATGGATCGGCGAACCGCCTGCGGCCAAAATCGAAGTCTTTGAAGAGACGGAAACCCGGACCATCATCAGCAGCAACGACAGCCCGGACGTGGCCTTTGATCATTCAATCAATTGCTATCGCGGCTGTGTCCATGGCTGCACTTATTGTTTCAGCCGGCCGACGCATGAGTATCTGGATTTTGGCGCGGGCACGGATTTTGAAAGAAAGATCGTGGTCAAGGTCCGCGCGCCGGAACTCCTGCGCAAAGAGCTGATGAAGCCTTCATGGAAAGGCGACGAGATTGTCTTTTCGTTTACCTCCGATCCTTACGTGCCGCTCGAAGCGAACTACAAGTTGACGCGGGCCTGTCTGGAAGTATGCGCCGAATTTCGCAACCCGGTTGGCATCGTCACCAAGTCGGCACTGATCCGCCGCGACATTGACGTTCTGCAGAAGCTTTCCCGGGAAGCCAGTCTGGGGTCTATTTTTCGATCCCTTTTGACGATTACGACATCGCGCGCGCCCTCGAACCCTTTGCGCCGTCGCCGAATGCGCGCTTTGCGGCGATGAAAGAGCTGGCCGATGCCGGCATCCAGGTTGGGATCGGTATCGCGCCCACGATTCCCGGGCTCACGACCGACATACCTCGGCTGTTGCAGCGCGCGAAGTGCAGCGGCGCGACCAAAGCCTTCATCAACATGCTGCGGTTGCCGGGCAGCGTGGCTCCTTACTTCGAACAGCGTCTGCGCGAGAAACTGCCGACCAAGGCCGACCGCATCCTGAATCGAATCCGCGAGGCCCGCGGCGGCAAACTCAATTCGAGCAAGTTTGGCGAACGCATGCGCGGCAAGGGCCAGTACTGGGCGGCGCAGGAAAAACTCTTCAACGTCTACGCCAAGAGGCTCGGATTTAACGAGCATCGCGTCGGCGGCGACTATCACTCGAGATCGCCATACCTTTCGTCGTCCTACCGCGCAGGGATCGTTGTTCGGCTGAAAGTTGCACTCTCCTCACGCGTGCGTACGGGACTCTCAGACTTCACTCATTGCATTCACCGAACCAAAGCAATGGGAAACGAAAGCGCGTTGGCGACTCTCTAAGAAGTGAGGGTTGACTGCCAAGGGGCAATCAGCTAAAAGAGAGGGCCCCATGCCCATACCTGTCCATGATCTTTGGTGGATAGCCGCCGGCGGCAGCGCTGGTTACGGCGCGCGATACATGAAGCATCGTATCGACGCTGTTTTGACTGCCCGGCGACGAAAACGCCTGCCCGATCCAACCGGCGAACTACTGCGCTTACAGACTCTCTACGGATATAACGCCCATTCTTTAGTCAGCATCGCGCCCGGCGCTCTGCGCTGGGTCCACGCCTGACATTGATGGCGCCGTCGATCTATGGCGAGTTTGGAAGCGTCTGGCTCGCAGCCGGAGATCCGCTGGCGCCTTTGGAAGACAGGGGTGAGCTGGCCCGGCAGTTTGCTGCTTACGCGAAGAAGCGGAACCGGGTAGTCGCGTTCGTGCCGGTGACCGCGGACTTTGCTCGTCTAATGGCGCCCAATGACTTCGCTGCCGTCAGGGTGGGAGCCGCTCCATACTTTGATTTGCCGAACTGGAATCCGCGCGGGTGATTGTGCAAAGAAACTGCGCGCGGGCGTCAATCAAGCCAGCCGAGCCGGCGTTGAGATTGAAGAAGAAACCGGAGAGGATCGACGAGAAACTGAGAAGAGAAGCTGCTCAGCTTTGCCTGAGCTGGTTGGACTCTCGTCGATCAGCTGTCACCTTCGGATTGGCTAGTCGCGCTTGAATCCATTTCTGCATCCCGATCACAAGAGGTATTTCACGGCGCGCGTCGGTGAAAGACTGGTTGGCTTTCTTGCCGTCAGTCCGATTCCTCTGCGCAAGGGTTGGTATCTCGAGGACGTGATCCGCGAACCAAACGCGCCGAATGGAATGGCTACGCTGCTGGTTGCCGAGACGCTAAAGAGACTGAAAGAGGAAGGAGCGGTCCTGGCTACGTTGGGGACCGCGCCGCTGGCTGCCGAAGGCGCACACGATGTTCCAACCGAGAATCGTCGCGTTGCCCGGGCGTTGGACATCGCTTCGGAAAACTCGGAGGCTTTTACAATTTTGCCGGTCTGCGTCACTTCAAGGGAACATTTGTGCCCAGCTGGTGGGAAAGCGAGTACGCTTTGCATCAACGCGGCATCGCTATTCCGCCGCGCGTCGGCCACGCGATCGTGCGCGCTCTGGTGCCTGGCGGCCTAACTCAATTGCTGACGCGTCACGCGCTGAGAGACCCTGCGTAACAAAACCGAAAGGTAGAGTCTGTCGTTCTGGTCGGCCCGATTTTGAGAAGTAACCAGAACCTCTTCCAGAGTCGTCTAAACTTTCGAGCAAGCAAAATCCCTATGCGAGTTCAGTTCAGCCGCACAAGTTCTCATGGACGTTACCGGAAAACTGAATCAGGCCTTTGTCGCTTCGCGCGTTGCTCATACTTACCCACAGTCAGAATCAAAATTTATCGAGGTTGAAGGCACGCGCCTTCATTTTGTGATCAAAGGAAGCGGCCGGCCGGTTGTTTTGATCCACGGCAATCCGGGCTCATGCGAGGACTGGGCCAAATTGTATACGCCGCTGGCTTCACGCTTTTGCGCTTTTTCGTTTGATCGCCCCGGGCACGGGCAGAGCGATCGGCCTGATCATAACGGCGCCGTTACCGTTGAAGTTCAAGCGCAGCTTTTGAATTCTGCGCTTGGTCAATTGCGCGTGGAGCGTCCAATTCTGGTTGGACATTCATGGGGAGGAGCGCTGGCGCTGATTTACGCTCTCTCTTATCCGAACGCGGTCGCGGGTCTGGTATCTGCTGGCGCCCGCCGCGTATGAGAGTGAGGACGGAGTTTCTTTTCTCAGCAAAATGCCCGCCTGGCCGGTCATCGGCGATGTACTTAATACTTTGTTCACGCCGCTGCTATCGGCATGGTTGGTGAGGACGGATCTCGCGAAAGCCTTCGCTCCTGATAAGGTGCCAAAGAGTTACTTGCGACATACTTTGGCCGAGTGGACACGGCCCAGAAAAGTGAAGTGGTATTCAATCGACGACGCTCTGCTCAACGCCTCGTTGGCTAAATTCGCGCCCCACTATGCAGAACTTCGCGTCCCGGTAGCCATCGTGACGGGCGACTCAGACCTGATCGTGCCGGCGCAGGAAAATGCGTTCCGATTGGCCGAGGCGCTCCCGCAGGCGAACCTGCGAATTTTGGCGAGAACGGGGCATCAAATTCCTTTGGTCCGGCCTGATGCGGTGCAGGAAGCCGTCGAGTTGGTCGCGCGAATCGTTGACGAGATGTGAATCTCGTTCCGCCCAATAATCATGGCCATCATAGCTTTCGCCACAGATCGGTAGAGACAGCAAACACGAGTTGTCTGTATAATATCCGCACTCGAACAATCCAGTTCCGACAGGAGGGCACGATGATGTTTATTCGAGATGTCATCCGCGACCGCGAGCCGTATTCTTTGAAAGAATCAGCGAGCGTGCTTGAGGCGGCTGAATTCATGGCTCAGCGCAGAATCGGCGCGGTTTGCGTGCTCGACGACGACGGGAAACTCACCGGCGTCTTCTCTGAACGTGACATCCTGAATCGCGTCGTGGTGCCGCGACAGGATCCGGCGACGATAACGCTGGGTGAAGTCGCCAGTCCCTTGCGCGCGGTTATTAGCTGTGACGAGACACCCCATCAGGCGCTCGAGAGAATGGAACAGATTGGAACCCGGCACTTGCCGGTAGTCGACGGCGAGAAGTGGGTAGGCATGCTTTCAATCAGGGACCTGCTCAGGGTTGAGTTGAGCGAGCAAGGCGATGAGTTGAAGCTGCTGCACGAATACATAAGTAAGTAGAGGGCAATCCACAGATTACGCAGATTAAACTCGGGAAGATTTTAGAGGGCTCCCTGTAAAGCAGACACGACGGCGATTCGAACTTAGATCTTATGCGCTAAAACCGCTGTCTTGCTCCAGCCGATAACCTGAAATGGCGGGAAGCGGTAGTGGCTGACGATGCGAAAGTGCCGATCCGGTTGTGTCTGAGAGTTCTTCTGGCGGATGAGTCTTGAATCGGAAAAAGTAATTCCAGCAGCCTGGTGGTTGGCGCCGGCCGCATCGGCAGGTGCAGAAAGTAACCACCCGGAGCGATAACTCTCGCCAACTCGGCAAAGCCTTCTTCAAGTGGCAGGTACTCCAGCACCCCGCAGGTGACAACCACGTCAAAGGTTTCATCGGGAAAAGGGAGCGCCAGCACATTTCCTTGCGTGAAGCGCACATCCTGTTGATTAGGATTTTCTTTGCTGACGTATTTGCGTGCGGTTGAGATGACCGAGGAAGAAAGGTCAATGGCGGTGAGTTTCACGGGCACCCGCAGATTTCGCAACAACGCCAGAGTCAAGGTTCCAGTACCGCAACCTGCATCCAGTACCCGGGCATTATCAGACACCGGCAGCGGATGTTGCTCAAAATACTGATCGAGCGACTTTCCGTAGCCATTTACTTTGAAGGTGAGATCGTAGACGCGTTCGATGCGATCATAAAAAGAACCAGCGCGTGCCTGGGTCTTCGTCGCGGTAAGTACGTATTCTGCCATTATTATTTCAGTTTCCCGGTGCTTTCGACGGTTAATTGAAACCCAGCCGGTTTCCCGCGGTCAAGTCGCGAGTCGGATTAAAACGACGGGCATTCTAACCCAGCCCATCAAAAACCAAAATAATTCGTCATCATGACCGCAGAAGCGCAAGAACAAGGCCCAAAACCGTTCAGTTCATGAAACGGACTAGTCTATTCGAACGAAGGAGAGCCAGACGATGTTCAAAAAAGCTTTGGCCGGATTTGGAGCGATGTTGGCGGTGGTCATGCTGATTGCAGCCACTTCTGGTTATGGGACGCGACGAGCGGCAGCTGAAGCCGAGATCAATTCAGAGCCTATGGAGGTTCAGCCCGCCACGGACGGCGGATTCTCGGTCGAGGTTCTGATTAACGGGGTGCCGGCGGAAGAATATGCGGCACGCGGACGGCGTTACATTGAGGCATTTGAGAATGCTGAGTATGAATTGAGGATCCGTAACCCTACGGGGTCGCGCGTCGCAGTTGCGCTGGCGGTGGACGGTCTTAACACGATCGACGCGCGCCACACCAGCGCCTGGGACGGCCACAAGTGGGTGATTGAGCCTTACGGCACAATCCATGTCCGCGGTTGGCAAATGAGTTCCGAGAATGCGCGGCGCTTTTACTTCACCACTGAGCGCGATTCTTATGCAGCGAAATTGGGCCAGGCTGCGAATCTCGGAGTAATTTCCGCTGTCTTTTTCCGCGAGCGCCGCCCAATAACCGTGATGCCGGTCGACCCCCGGCCAGACATACCCGCAGACCAGCAAGGAGAAAAGCGCGCGAGCCGCAAGCAAATACTGAATCTTCTCGCGCGGGCGAAGCGCGTGATGCGGCAGGCCGAAGAGCCTGCCCGGGTATCCGCCGCCGGATGATGAATCGGCCGCGACCGGCATCGGCCGATCAGTGTCGAACAGCGTTCAGTGGATCAAGATGGATTTGGAGCCGCGGGCGGCAGGTGAAGTGACAATCAGATACGAATATCGAGCGTCGCTGGTAAGACTGGGAATCCTTCCACGGCCGTATCCTCGACCGGATGTTCTGGATCGACGTGAGGGTGCCAAAGGATTTCGAACCCCAGCTATTGTCCACAGCCGTTAGAGCGGCAGAAGATGCAAAGGGCGAAGGGTGCACGAGGCAAGACGGGCTTAGATTTCGCACGCTCTGCGCACTTTGCCCTTAGCTCTTTGCGCTTGGCGCCTTGCGCATTAGATTCGAATCGTAAAGCTGTCGGTAGGCTCGATAAAAGGACATTACTTTGAAGACGTAGCCCTTGGATTCGGTGAATCCAACTTCGGCGGCGAAACACGCCGGCGTCGCTTTGGTTTGAACGGCCCAGCCAGCGTGCGACGTTGTCTTCGCCGCCGTTGTAGGAAGCGGCGATAGCTTCCGGTAGACCAGCGAACATCCGCGACAGTTCGGCCATGTATTCGGTTCCGACCGCTATGTTTGTCGCTGGTTGATAAAGTCCTTCATCGGTGATTTTCATGCCGGCGCCGGCTCGCGTATTTCTGCGCAGCGTCAAAGGTCAGTTGCAAAAGTCCGCGCGCTGCTGCCGGTGATTTCGCATTCGGCTTGAACTGACTCTCCTGTTTCATAATCGCCAGAACCAGACGCGGATCCAGGCCGCGTTTTTGCTTCCCGCACCACCTGGGAACCGTAGCGCAGCCGGGTAACCGGCGCTCGCTCGTTCAGTCATCGAGCGAACCGAGCGCTGCCCGTTCATTCGCCCGCTGTTGCGCCCCTGAATCGTTGATTGCCGCCAGGCGGGCGGTCGCCAGCCCGCCGTAATACGAGTCGATGCTGTCGGGAATCATTGAAAAGAAACGAATCGCATCCTGCGTGCGCCCGGCGCGCTCCAGCGCATGAGCTTTCAAATAGAGCACTTCGTCCGCGCTCGTGTTGGAATCTTTGGGAATCGGCTTTTGCAGCAGCTCGTCCGCGCTCTGCACCGCATGGTTCCAATCGCCGAGCGCAATGTCCAACCTGAGTCGCGCAAAAATCGCGCTGGTCTCAGTCGGTGTGCCGACAAATTTTTGTCGCGTGCGATCGATCCAGAGAATTGCATCCTGTCGATCGGCGGGCTTCGCGGTAACCGTCGATAATATTCAGATGCGCCGTGTCGAGGCGCTCGCCATTCGGATACTTGTTGATGTATTGCTCGTAACGCGCGGCCGCCTCGGCTCCTTTCCCATTCTCAACAACGACGAGGCAGCGAAATTGATCCTTCACGGCCCTCTTTTGTTTCCGGATAGTCGCGGGCCACACGCTCGTACATCTTCCGGGCTTCTTCATAGCTACGTTCCTGATAAAGCGACCGGGCGAAACCATACAATGCGGCCGGCACACTCGGGTCGTTAGGGTAATTATCAAGAACAGCCTGCCAATGTTCTCGTGCGGGCGCGAATGCTCGATTCGCCATGTAGACTGCGGCCCGGCGCATATGTTCCGCGGCAGTGACCTGGGTCGCCCCTTTCGCCGCGCGATCCATTTGATCGCTGGCGCGCACTGCATTGAGCGAAGCGTCTGAGGTGCTCTGGGAATAAACACTCGCGGAAAAGAGATGAAGCAGAGCCCGATGATGAACTGCCGGCGCAAGAGACTCAGGCCGCTGCTTCTGTCTGTTCGTCTTCGATAATTTCATAACTCGTTACAATTTCCACGCCACTGCGTAGAGTTGCGGCGACGCTGCAATACTTTGTTTCGGAGAGTTCGATAGCTCTGGCTACCGCCTGCTCGGTGACCTTGCGTCCGCGCACAATGTGCTTGACCATGAGCTTCGTAAAGCGCTTGGGAAACTCATCACGCCGCTCACCGCTTACTTCGATGCGATAATCCGTCACGTGTTGCCGCTTTTTCTTCAGAATTGAGATCACGTCAACGCCAGTGCAACCACCCAGAGCGAGCAGCAGCAGCTCCATCGGGCTAGCCGCAGCGTCGCGAGCCGAATTTGTTTCAATTACCTGAGCGTGGCCTGAAGGAGTTACGCCAATAAAAAATCGTTATCGGCAAAATGAAGGGTCGCTGTTTTTTGATGGTCGTCCATGTCGAGTTCGCTTTCAGCATGAGAATAACATGGAACGTTTTTCCTGCAACGGCGGTATGAGACGGTCAAAACAAAAGGCGCGCAAAGCCGCTGGACGATCAAGGCGTCAGTTCTTTCAACTCAACGCTGGGCATCTTCGCGCAGTTGTTGTTCGAGCCCGCGCGTTTTCTCAACCCCAGAGGCAAATTCTTTCGTCCTTCGTCCAGGCGCTGCAACATATAATTTGTCTCAGCCCAGCTGGCGCCGCGGCTCGCCGCGGCTTCAATCATTTGCAGTCGGGCTCTCGGCCTCGGCGCGCCGCGACGCGCCTCTCCTGCTTTAGCGTCTCCGAGCCGCGTCGCGGTCACGATCCCAGTTCTTCCAACAGCACTGACGTGTCCGGCGCATTGAGATACCGGGCCCGGTTGGTCACGCCTTTCGACTTGCAGCAGGTCCCGCCGCGCGCTGCGCAGTCAGGCGCGAGGCGTTCAGGCGCAGCGCCAGATGTCTCTGCGATAAGCGTCCGGCCAGCAGCGGCTGTCGGGCTTCCATTTCTCGCAGGGCTTTCCGTTCGCCGCTGGTAAGTTCGGAAAGAAAGAATCCAACTTCATCGGCAGTAACGCCATCAGATGCAGACGACGGTCGCGGAAATCTCGCGCCCATCGTCGCCGAAGAAACAATAGGGCCAGCGTCACAATAATCGCCGCGATCAGGTGCAAAAGGCACCGAAGTAACTGCGAAAACAAGGAAAAGCGGCGAGAAACCGGAAAGTCAAGTAGGCCGAGCAGCAGACGGCTGGAGGCGTCGCCGGTAACCCCAGCCAGCGCGAGCCAGGGCGCCGTTTTCCAAAGGCGCGGCGATCCTTTTTCGCGGGCCGTTAGCTTGCCCGAGCGCTGGGCCGGCGACCTCTGATGGATAATTCGTCTTTCACAAATGTTGTGAATGATACTCGCCAGATGAACGACAGGCCAGCGGCAACCGCCGCCATCCGGCGCGGTTTTGCCCGGACCAGCCGCTGTAATATCATCAGGCCCAACCAATCTTGAGGAGAGCGATGAACAAAGTCAGCAGGCTCAAGTTCATAATCGCCGCGATCGTTTGTGGACTTTCGCTCGTGGCTTCGGTAGGAGGTCAGGATGGCGCAAGCAGCGCGGGCCGGCCAAAACCGGTGACCGTGCCGGTCACGATTCGCCTGCGTGATTCGAAGCCGAGTGGAAATGCGCATTGTTCGATTATCTGCTGCGTGAAGAACGGCGACATGCAGACTGATTCTGTCTCACAGCGTACTTCTCAGGAAAGCCCTCTCACTTTGGCAATTCTTTTCCAGGACGACTTAGTCTCGTCAGTTTCAGTCGAAGCACGAGCCATCGCGGAGTTCATCCGCCATCAACCTGGCGGGACGCGCGTGATGATTGGATACATTCACCAGGGGTCGCTCGAAGTGCGACGCAAATTCACGAACGATTTGGAAAGGGTGGCCCAGGGCGTGAGGCCGCCGCTGAGTCTGGCGAGCGCCAGTCCTTTCAATCCTTTTGTGGAGATTATTAAGGAGGATTGCGCCGTTTCGATTCCCAGCCGCTCGGGCGGCGCGCAATGATCGTAATTAGCGACGGCCTGGACGTTTCCCGCGGCATGGATAGCTCCAACCCAGGTCAAAGCCTGGATTTGCAGCGGGCGATTACTGAGGCTCAACGGCGCAGCGTAGCAATCTATTCCATCTTTGTGCCGTCACTGGTTTCATCCGGCCAAAATCTTAATCTGAACGGGCAGAGTTGTCTGGGAACGACTCTCGAGCGAGACGGGCGGGCGGGCGTTTTTTCAGGGGACCTCAGCGCCGGTCAGCTTCGACCCCTTCCTGAAAGAAATGAACGCGTTATTCGCAAAGCAGATCGCGCTGACCTATCTTTCGACTCACCCGAAAAAGGTTTTCACAAATTAGATATTAAAGCCGCTGGAACGCGACGTGGAGATTCGTCATCCGGCAGGGTATACCGCGATAGGTCAGGCGATATTCTTTTTCAAGGCGGCCTGGCGCCGTTGCATTTCTTTGATTTGCATTTTGCAGCTCCAGCAAATGCATGTCCAACATCAAACGCAAATCATTGTTAAGCTTCAGTCCGCGCTCAAAGTCCTTCTGGGCGGCGCTGCTCTCCCTGGCGTTTGGCGACGCGAAACCGCGTTCGGCATAAACCAGAGGGTTGCGATCGTCGATTGAGGATGCTCTTGTCGAAATCAGCAATTTGCAAAACTTGCATTGCCGACGATGAGGAAAGCGCCGCCCGCGCTTGAAGTGACGCATCGGCGTCGTTAGGATCGAACTGTATGGCTTTATCAAAGTCTGCCAGGGCACCGTCCAAATCCATGTGGTTCGATCTGATGTAGCCGCGGTTCAGATATGCCTGGGTGACGTCGCGATTGTTGATGGCCAGGCTCACGTCGAGTTCGGCCACCACTTCATAATCGGCAATCGCGCCCGTTCCAGGTCGCCGGCTGCCCGCTTCGCTTTGCCGCGATTTAAATAGCGCGTCGGCGAATTTTGGATCGATGCTGATGGCGCGGTCGTAATCGGCAATCGCCTCCGGCGATGTCGTTCTTGCCGAAACGTTCCATACCATGCTTTACGTATTTCTTGCGGAGTCAGTGCGTTGAGCGGGCACACTGGCCGCAAATACGGCGAGCGAGGGTGAGGACGGCTAATTAATAGAAGCGCGCTTCATACTTACCTCCCGCGGTAACGCAAACTGCTAGATTTGCGGGGCAGATGGTTTTCGATCTTGAAGCGCAAACTGACCGCTGCGCTACATCGTTCTATTGAACCGTTGCCGGCAAGAGCGATCCGCGGTTATCGGTGGCGATTGCATAACCGTCCGACGTCCTGCCTGAATCATGCCGTGAAAATGAATGTCGGTACCCGACAAAACCAAAAGTACGTCGCCAGCATAATACCGCGACTCGTCAATTGGGAAGCGAATTACGGTCGCCTGGCCGTTTTCCTGCTCTGACTGTTTCGAACGTGAAACTACTCAGCATCAACTACGATATGTCTGGGAATGTAGTCGCGGTTCTTTGTGCGTCTGGCATTAAATATTTCCTTCTAAAAGACTACTTATCTGATGGGGCGGCTAGTCGGGTTCGAACCGACGACCTCCTGAGCCACAGTCAGGCGTTCCTAACCAACTGAACTATAGCCGCCATAAAAGCTCGATCTCAATTAGGCGCAGTTGTAATTGTTATCCGAGCATGCGGGCCGCACAGCGCGAGAGCATCGGAGCGGCAAGAGGCCACGGCGCAATGGGCCGGGATAAGAACTGGAAGGAGCGCTGTAGAGCTCCCTGCGCCTAGACTTTGCTCTTTGCCCTCTCGCTTGCAAGTTTTGCCCGTATTGCAGTATTCTTCGCACGCCTGCTGAATCCTTCCGCTTTGGGAGTGAGCCATGAAAGTCAAGATCGTCTCTCCGTTTAGTAACGCATTGGTTCTGTTTAGCTCGTCGCTGCCGGTTGCCGTGTTGGCAGCTGTTCAGCCGGCGTCCATGCGCAGAAAGCTGGGAAGCGCAAAGACTGCGCATCCGGCTTCCAAGAACCAAAGACTGACGGCACAAAGCGCCGCAATCGCCAGCGCAACAACGCTGCGTACGGCGCGAAGGTCGAAAGAGTACACGACTCGAGTCCTACTTCATGACTGAGTTGGTCGACCACCTGCCGGCGTCGGACAAGGTCCCTTCGCCTGACAAGATTCTCGGCTATGAAGTCGGCGCGCCCGGCCACCTGACCTATACGAAGGATCTGTATCGTTACTATCGCGAGCTGGAAGAAGGCTACGCCGCGCGTGCGCGTTTTCACCGCGCCTGAGAAGAGCGAAGAAGGAAAGGAGCAGTTGCTGATTGCCGTTGGCGACGAGAGCGTCTGATTTCAAAGCTCGATCGATACAAAGAGATTACCGCAAAGCTTGGCCGATCCGCGCAAGATTACCGACGCCGACGCCGAGCAGCTAATTCGGCGAAGGGAAGGCGTTCTACTGGGCTTCGGGATCGATCCATTCGCCCGAGACCGGCTCGCCCGAGATGTTGATGGAACTCGCCTATCGATCTCGCGCGTTGAAGAGACTCCTTTCATTCAAGCCATCCGCAAGAACGTCATCGTGCTGATTACGCCGGCTGCTGGAGGTTGATGGCCGCGACATGATGGTTGACACCTACAACTATCGCAAAGCCAATCCCGGATAAGAATACGCCCGCCGTTGGTCTATTGGGGCAAGTACGTCGCGCACGACAACAATCGCGACGGCTTGGGTATGGCGCTGGCGTTGTCGCGCAACCAGATGACGACTTTTCTCGATTTTCATCCGACGATCCTGCACGACCTGCACGAATCGGTGCCGTTTCTCTACACCTCGACCGGAACCGGGCCATACAATGCCTGGCTCGATCCGATCGTGGTCGACGAGTGGAACCTGCTTGCCTATCACGAAATCGAAGAGATGACGAAGCGCGGCGTGCCGGGCGTTTGGACGCACGGCTTCTATGACGGCTGGGCGCCGAACTATATGTTCTACGTCGCGCAACGGGCACAACTCGATCGGCCGCTTCTACGAAACCTTCGGCAACAGCGTCGCCGACACCATTGACCGCACTGTCGGGCGCGCAAGCGCAGCGCGACTGGTTCCGTCCGAACCCGCCGCAGCCGCGCGTGAAGTGGTCGCTGCGCAACAACATCAACATGCAGCGAGTCGGCGATCCTGCTGGCGATGAACTTTGTTTCGAACAACAAGGATCGCTTCCTCAAGAATTTCTATTTGAAGAGCAAGCGTTCAGTTGCCAAGGCCGGCGAACGAAGGTCCGGCAGCCTGGGTTATTCCTTCGGATCAAACGTCGAGTCGTCGAGGCCGCCGACATGATGAACCTGCTGCGCCTGATGGGCGTCGAGGTTCACACCGCGGACAAAGAAATCTACGATTAAGGATCAGAAGTTCCCGGCCGGCTCGTACGTGGTGCGTATGGACCAGCCGTATTCGCGCATGGCGGACATGCTGCTCGATACGCAGTATTACAACGTCAACGATCCGCAGCCCTACGACGACACCGGATGGACGCTCGGGGCGCTGCGGAACGTCGAAGACGGTTCGCGTGATCGACAAGAGCGTCCTGCAAGCACCGATGACGTTGCTGACGTCGTGACGCGAAGGTGACCGGGAGCGTTTCGACGTGCTTCGTCGCCGGCCGCCTATCTGATGAATCACAACGCTGAAAACACCTTGATGACGTTGCGCTTCAAGCTGAAAGATCTGAAGATCGCCGCAGCTGAGGATGCCTTCGAAGCCGGCGGTCAGAAATTCAACGCCGGATCCTTCATCATCAAGTCATCCGACAATCCGGCGACCTGAAGCAGGTACTGTCTGGTCCGGTTGCTGATTCGGGCCTCAAGGCGATTGCCGTTGATAAACTGCCGGAAGTCAAAACGCATTTGCTGGCGGTCCCGCGAATCGCGATTCTACACACCTGACCAATACCCAAAACGATGGCTGGTTCCGGATCGAGATTCGATCGACTGCAGGATTCCTTACACGTACATTTCCGATCAGGTGATTCGCAACACTCCGAACCTGCGCGAGAAATTTGACGTGATCATATTTCCGCCCGGTCGGGGATCTGCTCAGGCAATCGTCAGCGGAATTCCAATGCGCGTGCGCCGATTCCCTGGAAGGGCAGCGACGTGACGCCCAACATGGCACTTAGTCCCGATCAAAGCGACGACATTCGCGGCGGCATGGGGCTCGACTGGCGTGGTCAACTTGCAGAAGTTCATCGAGGGAGGCGGCCTCTTTATTCCGATCACCAACTGCGCGCGGCTTCCTGTTGACTACGGGATCACCAGCGGCGTGGCTATTCCAGACAACGCGGCAGCTTCAGGCGCGAGGCTCGGTTTACGATGCGACCTTCGCCGATCGGCGGAGTCCCGATTGCCTTACGGATACGCGGAAAGCCTGCCGATCTATTTCAACCAGGCACCTTTGTTTCAGGTAGCCGCAGGCAGGCGGCGGCGGTGGCTTGGTGGTGGTGGCGTGCGAGGAGGTGGTGGCGGCGGGAGGCCAGCGCTTCAGGCCGTGGCACCTTAACCGATCCCGACATCGTTCAGGGATGCCGCAGGCGGCGCCGTGCGCCGTCACGTCAACCCGGTGGAACAATTGACCCAGGAGCAGAGGCTGCAGCAGGGCGCGTTCTTTACGCCTCCGGAACAATGCGACCGCGGGTTGTCTTAAGGTTTGCTTCCGGACGAGAAGAAGCCGCTCGATCAGCGGAATGCTGGCGGGGCTCGG
>ERZ1370068.10031-contig-8763_pt1 | contig 31785 bp, 36 predicted proteins | sample MGYA00561227_ERZ1370068 | MGnify/ENA primary metagenome ERZ1370068 (study PRJEB38410, sample SAMEA6850437) | metagenome | study: Metagenomic assessment of the ecological functions of the soil: analysis of the soil microbiota associated with the...
TTGTACTTCGTTCAGTTACGTATTGCTGGGTGGATCGACGGCGACGTCGGGCACGGCCCGCCTACCGCTGCACCGATCCCGACGGGCACCGATCGAGCTCTACTACGAGGCCGAGCGCTACTCGCCGCCGGAGCACCTGCGGCCCTCGCTGAAGAACCAGCCCCAGCGCTACACCGGCCGCGGCGCCGCGATCAAGCGCCTCGACCACGTCAACGTGCTCGCCGCCGACGTGCGGGCGCAGCCGCGACTTCGCCCGAGCAGTCCTCGGCTACCGCCTGTACGAGCGCATCGAGCTCGACGACGGCACCGAGACGGGCGCCTGGATGAGCCTCTCGCATCGCCGCGCACGAGCTGATCTACGTCGCCGACGCCTACGGCGCGCGCGGGCGGCTGCACCACCTCGCCTTCTGGGTCGACACGCGCGAGGAGGTGCCTGCGCGCGGCCGACCTCTTCCTCGACAACGACGTGCCAGATCGAGGCCGCGCCGTCCAAGCACGCGATCGCCCAGGGCTTCTTCCTCTACGGCTTCGAGCCCGGCGGCAACCGCGTCGAGGTGACCACCGGCGGCTACTTCGTCTTCGACCCCGACCCGGAGGCGACGGTGTGGACCGAGGCCGAGCGCGCCAAGGGGCAGGCCTGGGGCGTTACAGACCGTCGAGGCTTCCACACCTACGGGACGCCGGTGGTGGAGGAGCCGGCGAAGACGTGAGCGCCACCGGCCAGGCGACCGAGGCTCCGTCGGATGCGGCGCGGGAGCTGGTCCGCGGCGCGTACGACCTGCACGTCCACATCTGCGCCCGACGTGGTCGAGCGCCGGATCGACGACGTCGGCCTCGCGCGCCGCTTCGCGGAGCTCGGGCTGGCTGGGCTTCGTGCTCAAGTCGCACTACACCTCGACCGCCGAGCGGGCCGCCGTGGTGCGCGGCGGTCGTGCCCGGCGTCGATGTCGCTCGGGGCGATCGTCGCTCAACCGGGCGGTCGGCGGGATGAACCCGCTCGCGGTCGAGATCGCGGCGCGCGAGGGCGCGCGGACCGTGTGGCTGCCGACCGTCGACTCGTCGAGAACGAGCGCGCGCACCTCGCCGCTCAGGCCCGGCGCCAAGCTGCCGGTCTGGTCGAAGCTGCAGCGCGAGCTGCGCGAGCCGGGGCATCGAGATCGAGCCGGTCGCGGTCGTCGACGCGGACGGCGCAGCTGCTGCCCGGAGACGCGACTGGTCCTCGACGCGTCGCCGCCACGGCATGGTGCTCGCCACCGGGCACATCTCGGCCGCGACGAGGTGCTTCGCGGTCGTCGACGCCGCGGTCGCGAGCGCGGGCATCGACGACGTCGTGATCACGCACCCCGACTTCCCGGCGCAGGACATCCTCGATCGACGACCAGGTCGAGCTGGCCGGCAAGGGCGCGCTGATCGAGCGCTGCTTCACGACGCCGCACACGGGCAAGGTGCACCTGGGAGCACGTGGTTCGAGGCGATCCGCGCGGTCGGGCCGGAGCGCACCGGTCCTCCAGCGACCTCGGCCAGGTCGACGAACCCGCCGGTCGAGGACGGGCTCGCCGCTGATGGCCGACCGGCTGCTCGGCGCCGGGCTTCAGCGAGGAGCGAGGTCCGGACGATGGCGGTCGACCAACACACGCCGGCTGGCGGGCGCGTCATGAGCCGCCGCGTCCTGGCGATCGGCGCGCACGCCGCCGACTTCGTCTGGCGCGCCGGCGGGCGGCTCGCGCTCGCCGCCGAGGCCGGGGGGCACCGCCAGCGTGCTCGCGCTTTCCTACGGCGAGCGCGGCGAGTCGGGCGAGCTCTGGAAGGAGCGCAGGGCCAGACGGTCGAGAACGTCAAGCGGATCCGCCACGCGCGAGGCGCGAGGCGCGCCGCCGCGGCGCTGGGCGCGACTTCCGCTGCCTCGACCTCGGCGACTACCCGCTGCGAGGTCGACGGCGAGGCGCCTCGAGCAGGCTCGCCGACGCGATCCGCGAGCTCGCGCCCGACGTGCTCATCACCCACACCGACCGCGACCCGTTCAACCCCGACCACCCGGTCGCCTTCGCGGCGGTCGAGCGCGCCCGCGCGCTGGCCGCGCGGCGCCGGGGTCGCAGAGCGCGTTCGCGACGATCGCGCCGCCCGCGCTCTTCCTCTTCGAGCCGCATCAGCCCGAGCTGTGCAACTTCACCCCGACGACGTTCGTCGACATCACGCCGGTGATCGAGCAGAAGGCGGCGATGGCCGAGATGAAGGCCGCAGCAGTACCTGCAGACCTACTACGCCCAGCGCGCCGAGCAGCGCGGCAAACCACGCGCGTCGGGTCTCGGGCGACACGGAGATCCGTCAGTACGCCGAGGCCTTCCAGCGCGTGATGCCGCAGGTGGTGACCGAGCTGTGAGCGAGACGTCTACGCAGAGCTCGCGCGGCTCGGCTCGGCGACCGTGTACGAGGCGCGGCCGGGCGCGAGGGCCTGATCGACGTCGACCCTGCACCAGGTGGTCCCCGGCTCGCGCTGCGCGGCCGGCCCCGCTCGACGCGTCCGCTGCGCGCAGGGCGACATCCTGACGGTCCATCGTCGCGATGGACGGGCTGCGAGGCCGGCGACGTGCTCGTTCTCCACCATGCCCTGGCCCGAAGCGGCCGCCCTGCTCGGCGAGCTGCTTCGCCACGCAGGCGAAGGCGCAGGGAGCGGCCGCGGTGCTGATCGACGCCGCCGCGGCGACACCGACGATCTTCGCGAGCTCTGGCCTGCCGGTCTGGGCGCGCTGGATCCGGGGGTCCAGGGCGCGAACCGAGACGAGAGGCCGTGGTGCGCGCGACCGACGAGCCGGGCCCGATGGGCGGGGCAGTCATCGAGCCCGGCGACGCCGCGGTGCTCGGACTCGGACGGGGCCGTGATCGTCGGGCATGAGCGCATCGGCGATGGCTTCGAGGGGCGTCCAGGAGCGCGCAGAGAACGAGCGCGAAAACGCGCGTGGCAGCACCCTGGTCCGGCGTATCTTTCGTATGACCTCTGCGGACCTGCGGAAGAGGTTCGCAGGAGGAGGAGGAGGCAGCAGACGATCGAGCTCAGCAAGGACGGCCGAGGCAGCCTCGACGCGATCTGCGACACCTTCGTCCCGGAGAGAAACAGGCCCCATCGGCGACCGATATTGCACGTGCCCGACGTGATCCTGGGGGCGATGGGCGCCAATCCGAGCGCCGACGTCCGCGACGGGTTCGCGGGCTGATCGAGTGGCTGGGACCTGGTTCTGCGTCGCCCGACGGAGGAGCGCGAGCAGGCCTGCTCGGCTGGTGCGACTCGGACGACGTCATGCAGCGGGCCGCTCTTCCAGGCCCTCCGCAAGCTGACGATGGTCATGTACTACACGATCCCCTGGCGAGGGGAGGGCAAACCCGATCGACGAGGCGATCGGCTATCCGGGCCCGCACGGGAAGCCTCGCGACGCCCCCAAGAAGAGGATCAAGCCGCTGTCGAGATCGCAGAGGACACCGAGCTCGATTGCGACGTTGTCGTCGGCTCGGGTGCCGGAGGTGGCACGCGCCGCGGTGCACGCCCAGGCCGGCTCGGACGTGGTGGCGTGGTCGAGGCTGGAGGCTACTTCCAGCGAGGAGGACTTCGACGGCGCGCGAGCTCGACGGCTACGTGAGGCTCTACCTCGGCGGCGGCGGGGTGCCCCGACGCCCAGACCAGAGCATCGGCCTGCTCGGCTGGCTTCTGCCTCGGCGTGGCGGCACGACAGTCAACTACACCTGGTGCTTCCGGCCGCCGGACCACGTCCGCGAGGACTGGTCGCGACCGCTTTCGGCCTCGGCGACTGGATGGGGAAGGACTTCGACGACAGCCTCGACGCCGTCTGGGAACGGATCGGCGTCAACTCCGAGAACAGCATGCCCTCGCTGCGCGACGAGCGCTTCCGGGAGGGGCTGGCCAAGCTCGGCTGGGACTCCCAGGTGATGCAGCGGAACGCCGTCGGCTGCACGAGAGGAGATCTGCGGGCAGTGCCACTACGGCTGCCCGCTCCGGCGCCATAGCAGTCCACCTGGCGACCTGGCTCCAGGACGCCTATCGACGCCGGCGCCCGGATCGTGGCCAACGCCGCCGGTCGAGAAGGTGCTGATCGAGGGCGGCAGGCCGAGGGGCGTCGAGGCCACCACCGCCGACGGCCACAAGCTCACGGTGCGCGCCCGGGCGGTCGCCGCCGGCTGCCGGCGGCGATCAACACTCACCGGCGCTGCTCGATCCGCTCGGGCCTCGACAACCCGAACGTCGGCAAGAACCTGATGATCCACCCGGTGCTGCTGGTCTGGGCGATGTTCGAGCAGGAGGTGCCTGCCCTTGGACCGGCGTCTTCGGGCTCCACCTTCTGCGACGAGTTCCTCGACATGGGGCGAGGGGGCTACGGCGTCAAGTACATGCACGCCTCCGGCGCACCCCTCGGACCTCGCCGTCTTCGCCCCGTGGCGCGGGGCGAGCGAGCACGCCGAGCTCGATGCAGAGCCTGCGCTACACCGGCGGCTTCGGGATCCTGCAGCGGGCCCGCGACGCCCGGCGAGGTCGTCGTTGGTCCGACGGCCTCGCCCAGCCCCGGTCTGGAACCTCTCGGACTTCGACCGCGACGTGATGCGCAAGGGCCTCGACGGGATGTCGCAGATCCTCGAGAGCTGCGGGCGCCCGGCGGATGTACACCATCGCACGCCGGCTGGATCTCGCTAGCTGACCCGCGGCAACGGCGGGCGGGAGCAGATGCTGAAGGTCGCCGACGACTACGGCTGGGGAGCCCGCGCAGGTCGACGCTCGGCCTCGTTCCACCTGATGGGGACCGCGCACATGGGCGCCGACAGGGCGGACGTACGGTCTGCGACCCGACGGGCGAGGCGTGGACGCCAAGAACCTCTTCGTGGTCGACGGCGCCGTGTCCTTCCCACGGCACTCGGGGTGAACCCGATGATCACCGATCGAGGCCGCGGCCCACAGGATCGCCCGCGGGCATGGCGGCGAAGCTGACTTAGCGGGCTAGCGATCCTCGCGTAGTGTTCGGCCGGCTTGCCCGAGGGCTCTTCTCGGGTGCCGGCGACCGCGGCGTCGATCAGGGTGGGCGTGCCTGAGGCGGGGAGCGTCCGAGGACGGCCGAAGAGGAGGCTCCTCGGTGCTCTCGGCCGAGCGGGCTTCGACCCCAGGAGCGGTCCGAGGCCGATGAAGTCGATCTCCGGGTCCGTCAAGTCCATGCCGACGTAGCTGTCGCCACCGCCCGCGACGACCCGGTCGATGCCGCGCTTGCACGCCGCGTACTCGCGGTTGTTCATCACCGACCAGCACGAGCGGCACGTCGTAGTGGGCCGCGGACCAGAGGCCCTGGATCGTGTACATCGCCGGTGCCGTCGCCGACCACGGAGACGACCGGGTCGTCGGGGCGGGCCATCTTCACGCCGATCCCGGCGCCGAGCGCCCATCCCAGGGCCCCGCCGACGGAGTGGTGGTAGCTGCCGGGGCGGCTGGCGGCGAAGGCGCGCCGGACCTCGAGCCCGGTGGTGATCGCCTCCTCGGATCATGATGGTGCCGTCCGGCAGCCCGGCGACCAGGGCGTCGGCGGCGGCTGCGGGATCCATGCGCTCCCGTTCGAGGTCGGGGCGCCAGGTGCGGTGCCTCGCGCGTGATCCTGCTTCGCCGCCCGATGCCGCAGCCTCTGCCCCGGGCAGCGGCCGCTGACGATCCCGGTGATCGCGCGGACGGTCGGCCCGATTCCGCCAGTGCAGGGCGATCCTGGGCGCGGGTAGTTGCGGCCCAGCTCGGCTCGGTCCTCGTCGAGCTGGAGGATCTGCGGTGCGCTCGGGGATCGGGCTCGGCGTCCGTGTAGTAGTGGGCCGAGAAGGCGTGGCTGCCGACCAGGAAGACCACGTCGTGCGCCCGAGAGCTTCTCCTGGATCAGCGCGTCGACGGGCGGGAGCATTCCGGCCGAGAGGGGATGCGGTCGCCGGGAAGTCGACGCAGTCGTACATCGGCTCGTGGAAGACGGTCGCCCCAGCGACTCCGCCAGCTCGACCAGGTCGTCGATCGGCGCCGGCGCGCCCGACGCCGTCGCCCGCAACGATCGCGGGGCGCCCGGCCCGGAGCAGAGCCTCGGCCAGCTCCTCGACGCCCTCGGCGACGCCGAGCCCGCGGACCTCGGTGCGGTCCGGAAGCGGCTCATCCAGCTCCTCCTCGAGGACGTCGACCGGGATCGAGACCATCACCGGGCCCGGTCGGGCGCCGTCTGGGAGGAGCAGGAAGGCGCGCCGGATCAGCGGTCGGCAAGGTCCTCGACCTGGTTCACCTCGACCGCGTCCTTGAACGGCGCCCTGGGCGAGCGCGAAAGCAGATCGCCGCCCAGCATCGGGTCGTGAATCAGGTGGCGGCGGTCACTGCTGGCCGACGGTGACCACCATCGGAGTGCGGGCTCGCCGGGCATTGAGCATGTTCGCGAGCCCGTGTGCGAGCCCGGCCGCGATATGAAGGCTGACGAACGAAGGTCGCCGGGTCGCGCGCGCGTAACCGTCGGCCATCGAGACCGCGGTTCCCTCGTGCAGCCCGAGGTAGTAGTGGAACTCGGGCACCCGGGCGAGCTCGTCCATGAACGGCAGCTCGGTGGTGCCCGGGTTGCCGAAGACGCGATCGACGCCCTCGCTCTGGGCCAGTTCGATCAGTCGCGCGCGCGGCCTTCACGCCAGATGGGGTAGTGGCCTGGCTGGCTCATCACCATCGTCCAGTGCAGGTCGGTGAACTCCTCGAGCGCCGCGCTGCCCCCGAACCGGCCCCAGCCGCTCTCCTGACGCCGCCGAAGGGCATCTGCGCCTCGTCGTGGACGGTCGGCCAGGTTGACGTGGCAGATCCCGCTCTCGATCCGCCTGGCGACGTCGAGCGCCTTCGGGATGTCGGAGCTGAACACCGCGCCGCGAGTCCGTAGTTGGTGTCGTTCGCTGTCGCGATTGCGTACGCCTCGATGTCCGAGTACTCGAGGATCGGCACGATCGGGCCGAACGACTCCTCCGAGTACACCCGCATCTCCGGCGTAACCTCGGTCAGCACCGTCGGGCGGAAGCTACGGGCCCCTCGGCCTCGCCGCCGGTCTTCACCTCGGCGCCCTTGACCTGGCGTCCTCGACCAGCTCGGTGACGTGCTTCGAGGTGGGCCTTGCTGATCAGCGGCCCGATCATCGTCTCGGGGTTGCTGGGATCGCCGACTGTCATCGCGCTCGCCTTCTTCACCAGTCCCGTCGGTGAACTCACCGGCCACCGGGCTGTCGACGATGATCCGCTCGGTCGCCATGCAGATCTGGCCGGAGTGCATGAAGGCGCCGAAGTTGGCGGCGATTGACGGCCTCGTCGATGATCGGCGTCCGCCGATCACGATCATCGGCGCCTTGCCGCCCAGCTCGAGCAGGCACTTCTTCAGATTGGCGCTGCAGTCTGGGCGATGATCTTGCCGACGCTGGTCGAGCCGGTGAAGTTGATCCGCCGCGTGCCGGTATGGGCGATCAGTGCCTCGACGACCTCGGCGGCGTCGCTGGGATCGTTGGTGAGATAGTTGACGACGCCGTCTGGCGCGCCGGCGTCCTGGCACGCAGCCGGACGATCTGGCGCGTGCGTTCGCGGGCAGAGTCTCCGAGCCCTTGAGGATCACTGTGTTGCCGTAGGCGAGCGGCGTCGCGATCGCGCGCGTGCCGAGGATCACCGGGCGTTCCAGGGAGCGATCCCGACGACCACCCGGCCGGCAGCCGTCGCTGCGATGGCCGTGGCGCCCGGGATGTCCGAGGGGATCACCTGGCCGACGGCCGCGTAGGCCTGCGCCCCGGCCTCGCGCAGCATGCCGCTGGCGAGCTGACAGTTGAACATCCCCAGCCGAACGTGCCGCCGGTCTCCTCGGTGACGATCGCTGAGATCTCCTCGGCTCGCTCCGTGAGCAGATCGGCCGCCTTGGTCAGGATCTCGCGGCGCGCGGCCGGAGGACCGAAACCCCAGGCCTCGAACGCATCCTCCGCCGCCTTGACCGCGGCGTCAACGTCGTCGGGCCCGGCGGCGGCCGCTCGTCCGACCACATCGCTCGGTGTACGGGCTTCGTCTGCTCGACACTCCCGGCCGGACTTTGACATCGACCCATTCCGCCGCCGATCTGGAGCTCCTGCTGCTGCTCAACCGCGACCGCCATCGCCACTCTCCTCGATCTCGAATCTCCGCGGCCGCGCGAGCGTCCCACGGGGCCGCGCGCTCAAAAAGTCATATTGTCATACGTGATCAGCGGCGGCCGGCTTGGCGACGCCCTCGCCGGGTTCGTCCTCCGGCGGCAGCTCGCCGCCGCGCTCGGTGCCCGCGATCAGCTCGTCGGGCGCCTTCTCCGCGGGGATGAAGCCCGACTTCATCCCGAAGTAGACGGCCTGCGGATGGTGGGCGACGATCGCCACCGTCGACTGCTCCGGCATCACCGCGAAGCCGTCGGAGAGCGTCATCCCGATCTCGCTCCAGGCCGAGCAGCCGCCAGACCTTCTCGTGCTCGGACTGGTCGGGGCAGGCCGGGTAGCCCCAGGAGTAGCGCCGTCCCTGGTCGGGGTCGATCCCGAGGCTCGCGGCGCACCTCCGAGTGCAGCCACTCGGCCAGCCCCTCGGCGCGCCTGCACGCCGAGGCCGTGGATGAAGAGCTGCTCGGCGAACTCGCCGTCGCGCTCGAGCTGCCGATCAGCTCGGTCGACCTCGGGGCCGACCGGTGACGCCCTGCAGCGCGACGACGTCGCGCTCGCTCGGCAGCTCGTCAGCGGCCGGAAGAAGTCGGCCAGGCAGATGCGGTCGTGCTTGGGCTGCCGCGGGAAGACCAGCCGCTCGATCTCGCGCGTCGTGGTCCTCGGGATCGAAGATCGACCAGCTCGTTGCCGTCGGCGGCGGCAGGGAAGTAGCCGAGCCGGGCCCGCGGGTGGAGGTAGTCCTGCTCGCGCCACATCCGCTCGAGCCGCGGGGCGAAGCCCTCCTCGCCGTCGTGGCCCTCGACGATCTGGCGCCACTCCTCGCCCTTCTTGCCGCGCCCGCCCCAGTGGAGCTTGAAGAGCACGTGGCGGTCGAGGTAGGGAAGACGTCGTCGAGGTCGACCTCGATCTCGCGCGCGCCCCAGAACGGCGGCTCGGGAATCGGGGCGTCGGTGCGAGCGCTCGAGCGGACGCTGGTCGTCGGTGGTCGGCGGCGCGTCGTCGACGACCACCGGCTTCGTCGCGCAGCTGCCTGGCCTCGTCGCGGATCCGCTCGACCAGCGCCGCGCGCGCGCTCGCCGTCGATCAGCGCGTCCATCGTGTCGAGGCCCGGCGAAGGCGTCCTTGCAGTAGAAGACGCCGGGCTCGTAGATCGTCGTCGGACTCCTTGCCGCCGCGGGTAGAGGATGCGGCGGCCGAAGTCGCGGTTGATCGCGGCGCCGCCGATCAGCACCGGGAACTCGAGCCCGCGCTCGAGTGCAGCTCCTGGACGCAGGTCGGCATCTGCTTCGAGGTCGAGACGAGCAGGGCGGAGAGGCCGATCGCGTCGGCCTCGTTCTCGACGGCCGCGTGCGATGATCGTGTCGACCGGGACCTGCTTGCCGAGGTCGACGACCGTGTAGCCGTTGTTGGTGAGGATCGTGTTGACCAGCGACTTGCCGATGTCGTGGACGTCGCCGAAGACGGTCGCGATCACGACCTTGCCCTTGCGTGTGGCCCTCGATCCGCTCGAGGTAGTTCTCGAGCTGGGCGACGGCGCGCTTCATCACCTCGGCCGACTGGAGGACGAACGGCAGGATCAGCTCGCCGGCGCCGAACTTGTCGCCGACCTCCTTCATCGCCGGCAGCAGCACCGTCGTTGAGGGTCGGGACGGCGCCGATCTTCTCGACCGAGCGGTCGATCCAGTCCTCGACCCCGTCCTTCTTGCGATGGAGGATCTGCCAGTGGAGCGCCTCCTCGGGCTCCATGCCCTCGGTCGGGTCGCCGGCCGCCTCCTCGGCCTCCTCGCCCTTCGACTCGAAGTGGGCGATGAAGCGCTCGAGCGCGTCCTCGCGCGCGGTTGAAGACCAGGTCGTCGGTGAGCTCGCCGCTCGTCCTCGGGGATCTCGCAGTACGGGGTGATGTGGTTCGGGTTGACCATCGCCAGGTCGAGTCCCGGCCTCGACGCAGTGGTGGAGGAAGACCGAGTTGAGGACCGGCGCGGGCCGGCGGCGAGACGCCGAAGGAGACGTTGGAGACGCCGAGCGAGGTCTTCACGCCCGGGATCTCGGCCTTGATCCGCCTGATCCCCTCGATCGTCTCGACCGCGGAGGGCCGCCACTCCTCGTCGCCGGTGGTCAGCGTGAAGGTGAGGGCGTCGAAGATCAGCGCCTCGGGGTCGAGGCCGTGCTCGTCGCAGGCAGAGGTCGCGGATCCGCTTGCGCGATCTCGAGCTTGCGCTCGGCCGTCTTCGCCATCCCGACCTCGTCGATCGTCAGCGCGATCAGCGCGGCGCCGTGGGCCTTGGCGAGCGGGACGACGCGGTCGAGCTTGTCGCGGCCGGCCTCGAGGTTGATCGAGTTGACGATCGCCCGGCCGGGGATCCTCTCCAGGGCCGCCTCGATCACCTCCGGCTCGGTCGAGTCGACCTGGATCGGCGCCGGCTGGGTCAGCGAGATCCGCTCGACGACCGTGCCCATCTGGGCGTCCTCGTCCTGGCGCTCGGTGAGCGCGACGCAGACGTCGAGCACGTGGGCGCCGCCGGTCGACCTGGTCCTCGGCGACCTGGACGAGGCCGTCGTAGTCGTCGGCGAGCAGCAGCTCCTTCGCCGTGCGCGAGCCCTGCGAGTTGACGCGCTCGCCGACCAGCGTCGGGCGCGGCTCCTGCACCAGCGGGGTGGCGGTCATCATGCTCGAGACCATCGGTGGCCGGCGCTCGGGGCGCTCGCCGGCACGCGGCCGTCCGACCCGCTCGCGGATCGCGCGCGATGTGCTCGGGCGTCGTGCCGCAGCAGCCGCCGACGATGCCGACGCCGTAGCGCTCGACGAACTCGCCCGAGCGTCGCGGCCAGCGGCTCGGGCTGCCTCGGGAAGATCGTCTCGCCGTCGGGGCCCTGCAGCGGCAGGCCGGCGTTGGGGATGCAGTGGACCGGCAGCGGGCGAGGTCTCGCCGAGGTAGCGGATCGCGTCGCGCATGTCCTCCGGGCCCGGTCGAGCAGTTGAGCCCGATCACCTCGACGTCGAGCGCCGCCAGCGTGGTCAGCACCGCCTGGATGTCGGTCCCGAGCAGCATCTTTGCCGCCCTGGGGCAGCAGCGAGACGCGAGGTCTGGATCGGCAGCGTGCGGCCGGTCGCAGCTTGAAGGCCTCGCGGGCGCCGAAGATCGCCGCCTTCACCTCGAGGATGTCCTGCGCGGTCTCGATGATGATCAGGTCGGCGCCGCCCTCGACCAGGCCCCGCGCCTGCTCGGCGAAGACCTCGACCAGCTTGCGCGAAGGAGATGTCGCCGAGGGTCGGGTCGTCGCGCGCCGGGCAGGAAGCCCGGTCGGGCCGATCGAGCCGGCGACGAAGCGGTCTCGGCCCGCCGCCTTGCGGGCGATCTCCGCGGCCTTGGTGTTGATCTCCAGCGTGTGCTCGCCGAGCCCCCACTCGTCGAGCTTCAGCCGCGATGCCCTGGAAGGTGTCGGTCTCGACCACCTCGGCGCCCGCCTCGAGCATCGAGGCGTGGACGCCCTCGATCACGTCGGGGCGGTTGAGGACGAGCGCCTCGTGGCACTTGCCCTCGAGGCCGCCGTAGTCCTCCTGGGTGAGCTCGAACTGCTCCAGGGTCGCGCCCATGCCGCCGTCGAAGACGACGACACGCTCGCGCACGGCCCCCAGGAAGTCGCGCGCTCAGGCATGGCCGAGGAGGGTAGACACTCTCGGTAGGGTTTGAGACATGGCGCTTCCAACGTCTCCGGCTTCCTGCGCATCGGGCCGCAACCGCGAGCTCAAGCTCGCGACCGAGGGCTACTGGCAGCGGCGAGACCTCGGCCGACGAGCTGGCCGCAACTGCGAAGGCGATCCGGGTAGAGAACTGGAAGCTGATGCAGGAGCGCCGGGATCGACCTGATCCCGTCGAACGACTTCTCCTACTACGACCAGGTGCTCGACACGATCGCGCTGGTCGGCGCGGTCCCGGAGCGCTACGGCATGGGGCGGGGGCCGGTGGACCTCGACACCTACTTCGCGATGGCCCGCGGCCGCCAGGAGGACGGCGTCGACGTCACCGCGATGGAGATGACGAAGTGGTTCGACACGAACTACCACTACATCGTCCCCGAGCTCGGGCCCGACACGAAGTTCTCGCTGTCGAGCACGAAGCCGTTCGACGAGCACGCCGAGGCGATGGAGGAGCTCGGGATCGACACGGTCCCGTGTCCTGATCGGCCCGGTCAGCTTCCTGCTGCTCTCCAAGCTCGGCCGATGGCGTCTCCGAGCGACTTCGATCGCCTCGATCTGATCGAGGCCGCTGGTCGAGGTCTACGGCGAGGTGATCGAGAGGCTCGCCGAGCAGGGCGCGACCTGGGTCCAGTTCGACGAGCCCTGCTTCGTCGAGGACCGCTCCGGAGCACGAGCTCGACGCGCTCCGCCTCGCCTACGAGGAGCTGTGCAAGGTCCACGAGCGCCCGCGGATCGTGCGTCAAGACCTACTTCGATCACGTCGGCGACGCCTACGGCGTGCTCCGCGACCTGCCGATCGAGGGCGTCGGCCTCGACTCCGTCTCACCGTGGGCGGGCATCGGCTCGGCGAGACGTCCACGAGCACGGCGGCCGCCACAACGCCGAGTTCGTCGCCGACCAGGGCGGGCTCGACGGACAAGTGGCTGTTCGCCGGGATCGTCGACGGGCGCAACGTCTGGATCAACCACCTCGAGCACTCGCCTCGACGCTGCTCGGCGGCCTGCACGACGCGCTGCCAGCAGCTCGTGGTCTCGACCACGCTGCTCGCTGCTCCACGTCCCCATCGACCTCGACGCCGAGCCGGCCGGCGTCGACGCTGACCTCGACGACGAGCTGCGCTCCTGGATGGCGTTCGCCGTGCCAGAAGGTCGGCGAGGTCGCGACGCTCGCGAAGGGCCTGGGCGAGGGCCGCGAGGCGATCGCCGACCGAGCTCGACGCGAACGACCGCGCGCTGGACGACCGGCGCGACTCGCACCGCACCGCGCAACCCGGAGGTCCGCGACCGCGTCGACGGCGCTCACCGAGGACGACGCCACGCGCGCGACAGCCCGTTCGAGGAGCGCAGGCGAGGCCCAGCAGGCTGCGCCTCGACCTGCCGACTGTTCCCGACCACGACGATCGGCTCCTTCCCGCAGACCGCCGAGATCCGCGCAGACGCGCGCCAGGAGCTGCGCGAGGGCGAGATCGACCGCGGCCGAGCTACGAGGAGCGCGATGCGAGCCGAGATCGAGCGGGTGATCCGCTTCCAGGAGGAGATCGGCCTCGACGTGCTCGTCCACGGCGAGCCGGAGCGCAACGACATGGTCCAGTACTTCGGCGAGCAGATGGACGGCTACGCCTTCACCCAGAACGCCTGGGTGCAGTCCTACGGCTCGCGCTACGTGCGCCCGCCGATCATCTTCGGCGACGTCAGCCGGCCGCAGCCGATGACGGTCGACTGGATCGCTCTACGCGCAGTCGCTGACCGACAAGCCGGTCAAGGGCATGCTCACCGGCCCGGTGACGATGCTCGAGTGGTCGTTCGTCCGCGACGACCAGCCGCTGCGTCGAGACCTGCGAGCAGCTCGCGCTGGCGATCCGCGACGAGGTCGCCGACCTCGAGAGGCGGGGCATCCGCGATCATCCAGGTCGACGAGCCGGCGATCCGCGAGGGCCTGCCGCTGCGCCGGACCGCTGGGACGAGTACCTGAGCTGGGCGGTCTACTCGCTTCCGCGTGGCCACGGCGGTCGTGCGCGACGAGACCCAGATCCACACGCACATGTGTTACTCGGACTTCGGCGACATCCTGGAGCAGATCCAGGCAGATGGACGCCGGACGTGCTGCCGATCGAGGCGGCCCGCTCGCGCATGGAGCTGCTCCATCGACTGGGAGCGCACGGGCTACCGCAGCGAGATCGGCCCCGGCGTCTACGACATCCACTCGCCGCGCGTCCCGACCGCCGAGGAGATGGTCGAGCTGCTCCAGAGCGCCGCGCAAGCGTGCTGCGCCCCGAGCAGCTCTGGGTCAATCCCGACTGTGGCCTCAAGACCCGCGCCTGGCCCGAGGTCGAGGCCGCGCCTGCGCAACATGGTGCAGGCGGCCGAAGCAGCTGCGCGAAGAAGGTCCCCGCGTCCTGAGCAGGGCTCAGCCGCGGGCTTATCCCACCCGCTGGCAGCCTTCTTGACGAGGTCAGCCACAGCCGCCGGCTGCGACACGTAGACCGCGAATGGCTGGCGGCGGCCTCCTCGACGGTTGCGCCCGCTCGTCCGGACATCTCGCGCTGGGCCGGCGGCGGGATCATCCGTCCTCGGTGGTGACCAGGTACCAGCTCGGCTTGCTCCGCCACGCCGGCCTCGCTGATCGTGCCGCCGAGGGCGTCGACGCCCCACGGGACCTGCGAGTCGGCCATGAACGCCGCCTGCTCGGCGCTCACGTCGCCCGCAAATGAGTCGTGGAACTTCTCCCGGTCGAGGAACAGGAAGCCGTCCTGCGGCGGCAGGATCGGCGGCACGGGTGCGTCCTGGCGGCGGATCCGCGATCAGGGTGTTCACCGACTCGCCCTTGTCCGGCGCGAAGGCCGCGATGTAGACGAGCGCCGCGACGTTGGGGTCGTTGCCGGCCTCGGTGATCACCGCCCGCCGTAGGAGTGGCCGACGAGGATGACCGGCTCGCTCTGCGCGTCGATGACGCGCCTGGTCGCATCGGCGTCGCCGTCGAGCGAGAGCGTCGGGTTCTGGACGACGCTGACGTTGTAGCCATCCTTCTTCAGGAGGCTCGTCGGAGACGCCTGCCAGCCGGAGCCGTCCACGAAACCGCCGTGAACAAGAACAACCGTCCCCGGTGCCTGAGCCAGCTTCCATGATGGACTCCCTTTCGCGACACCGCCGTGGGAAAATTCGCGTCGATGCTATCGACCGCAGGTAAGCTCGAGCCATCTTTAGGGGGGCCTTAGTAGGTTCCGGTGGCCGTGAGGGTGAAGGTGCACAGGGGAGCTGGCTGCTCTCGCGATTGCCATCGCCGTCTGCGCGTCTGCACCTGCGGCGGCAGCGGCCACTGACCTCTATGCGCAGCACCACGGGATCCGGCACCGCCTGCACCTCGGCGGCGCCATGCACTCTGCCGACGGCGGTGTCCCACGCCACGCACGACGGCGACAGGGGTCATCCTTTCTGGCCGGCGGTGGCGCTTTCTCGCTGACGAATCCGCTCCTCCTGCCCAACGCGATCGACCCGGCGGCCAACCCGGCCAACCGGATGCCGACCATCAACAGCACCAGCAGTCCCGGGATCAATAGCCCCGGCGGCGCCACCCTTCACGATTTCCGCCTCGCTCGATCCAACCGAGACCCTGCACTTCGATTCGGCTGGAGGCAGCATCGACCGCGTCTTCGTCGAGGGGCGGCTTCTTCTGCCTGCGAGCTCGGGAGGGGTGCGGTCATGCGGAACAGCGTCTGCCGGGGGTGGCTGGCATAACGGGCAGCGATGCGCGACGACACGGGCCGCCGGCGCCGTCACGCTCCGGAACGTGACCGTGGAGGGAGACCGGTACGACCTCCTTCGGCATCGACATGATCACCTCCTCGACTCCGATTCCGCTGAGCGGCGTCAACGTGATCGCGCATGGCTCGTCCGCCGCTGACATCCACGGGGGAGGAGCGGGACGACCATGACCTTCACGAACCTGGAATTACCGGGTCGTCCAGGAGCAAGGGGGTAGCCTGGATAACCGCGCCCGGCACCAACGGGAACCAGACCGCCACTCCCCTGTTCAGCGGCGGGATCGGCGACTTCCATGAAGCCCTCGGCTCTCCCACGATGGACGGCGGCGTTGCTGCGCTCGATATCGGAGCCTTTGATCTCGACTACGCCGGGGCGCGGGCTCAGGGACACGTGCGTGCTGGCGGCACGGGCCCCGACATCGGCGCCTACGAGTTCCAGCCGCCGCGCTCCTCAGCGACGTGCAGCGCCTTCGGCACGCGACAGCGTGCAACGCGTCAAGCAGAAGGGGACGGCCACGCTGAACGTGGAGGTTCCAGGCGGGGAACGCTGACCGCCGGTGGGCGTGGGCAAAGACGGCAACGGCGGAGGCCGCGGCGGCCGGCGAGTCGCACTGGTGCTGAAGGCGTCACGCAAGGCACGGAAGAAGCTGGCCGCTAGGCACAAGCTTCGCCTGCGGCTGACGATCAGCTGGTCACCGACCGGCAACGCGCCGACCTCGCAGACCGCAACGGTCAAGCCTCAAGAAGCGCTAGCTCTGGCTGCCCCACGGCGGCGTTTTGCCGAGTCCTAACCATCGCTTGGGAGTCGCGTAACGGACGCGGCGCATCCTGCATGGACACGACGACGCCAGGAGGGAACGGAATGAGGAAGCAGAACTTTGATCACCGCGGCACTCGCCGCACTCGCGATCACCGCGATCGCAGCGCCGGTCGCGCAGGCTCGCCAGTTCGAGGGCGAGATCGTCGCTCACAACGCCGAAGGCGAAGACGTTCAAGATCCGCGAGGACGAGGGCGGTGGCACCTTCAAGGTGAAGGTGACCAAGCAGACCTTCTACCAGGGCATCTCCGGCTTCAAGCGCGATCAGGGTCGGCCGCACCGACCTCGAGGTCGTGGCCCAGAAGGCCAACGGCATCTGGGTCGCCACGAAGGTGGAGACCCGCGGCGGATCCGGCGGTGGCGGCAAGGACGACTGAGCTGCGGGTTCCGGTGGGCCGTCGGCCCACCTCGGGCCACTCCTCAGCCCGCTTCCCGCAGCCGCCGGCGCCAGTCGCGCGCGGTGAAGAAGCGGGTCAGCTTGATCAGCTTCTGGCGTCGCTCGTCCAGTGTACGGGAGTAGAGCGGCTCGCGCTTCCCGCCGAATCGGGAGATCACCAGCGACTCGGGCCGGACAGAACTTCTTGATCCCGTACTCGCCGTGGCGGAAGCCGATCCCTGAGTCCTTCCAGCCGCCCATCGGCGACGTCGGAGGCCAGGAAGCTGGACGAGCACGTCGTTGACGTTGGCGGTCCCGACCTCGAGTCGCCGCGCGACCGCCTCGCGCCTGCGCGCTTCTCGCCGAAGACCGAGCGCCGAGAGCCCGTAGCGGCTGTCGTTGGCGAGCCGCACCGCCTCCTCGGCGTCGCGGACCTTCATCACCCCGACCACCGGGCCGAAGGTCTCGTCGCGCATCACCTTCATCGAGTGGTCGACGTCGACGAGCACGGTTGGCTCGAACCAGTCGCCGGGGCCGTCGACCGCGCTTGCCGCCGGTCAGCGACCGTGGCGCACCGCTCTGCCGGGCGTCGTTCGACGTGGGACCTCGACGATGTCCGTCTGCGTTCGGGAAGGTCATCGCGCCGACGTCCTTGCCGTGCTCGCGGCCGTCCATGCCCTGGCTGCAGCTTCTCCGACCTCGTCCGTGAAGCTTGGCGAGGAACTCGTCGTAGACCGGCTCCTCGACGTAGATCCGCTCGACCGACATGCAGACCTGGCCGGAGTTCAGCGAACGAGCCCCAGGCCGCGGCGTTGGCGGCCCGGTCGAGGTCGGCCGTGCGGAGCGACGATCATCGGGTCCTTGCCGCCGAGCTCGGGCTGACCGGGGTGAGGGTCTCCGGCGGCCCGGCGCCAGGACCTTCGTCCGGTGCGGTCGGAGCCGGTGAACTGGACGAAGTCGACCTCGTCGACCAGCGCGGAGCCGGTCTCGCCCATGCCACTGACGACGTCGAAGACGTCGGGGCCGCCGATCTCGCTCTTCCAGGCCTCGACGATCTCGGCCAGGCCGAGCGGGGTGACCTCGGAGGGCTTGACGACGACCGCGGCGCCGGCTGACCAGCGCCGGGATCGCGTCGCCGAGCGAGAGGATCAGCGGGAAGTTCCAGGGGCTGATCACGCCGACCACCGGGTACGGGCCGGTACTGGACCTGCAGCTTCTTCAGCCTTCATCAAGGGCGAGTGGGCCGGCACCTTCTCGTCGCCGATGTACTTGCGCCGCTCTTGCCCGTAGAAGTTGATCAGGTCGAGGACGTACGGCAGCCTCGCCCATCGCTTCGGCGCGGACCTTGCCGGTCTCCGCTGCATCGGTGTCGGCGATCCGGTCGCTGGTTGATCGAGCAGCCAGTCGCGCAGCTTGTAGAGCCATTCGGCACGGCCCATGATCCCGAGCTCCTCGCAGGCCGGCTGGTTGGCGCGGACCCGGGCGACGGTCGCGGCGACCTCGGCCGGGCCGTCGATCGGGACGTTGGCAACCACCGAATCGTCCGCCGGATTGATCACCTCGAAGCTCTCGCGCTGGCGTAGCTTCTCGGCCTCGCTCGCTGACCGTATCGATGGCCATTTCGCTCCCCTCCTCGCGGCTCGCTTCAATCGGACTCTACAGCGACCCGGCTGGCTGCCGCATGCGCAGTGCCGAGTGCTCCGCCGCTTGGAGTAAGGCGCGAGCGCGCGATTTTCGACACCGGCCAAAGACCGCGCGCCGCCGCCGCGCCTACGGTGACCCGGATGACTGCGAGCTGAGCACCCGCATGATCGAGGCCGTGCTCGACGGCGAGGGGCCGCAGGGCGTCGCGGAGCTGGCGGCGGCCGAAGCGGGCAGCCCTGGTGGCGATCGTCCTGCCGCCTCGAGGGACTCGCGGTCCAGCCCCGGGCGGCGGGGAGATCAACGGCCTCGCCGAGTACGCGAAGGCGCGGGTCGACTGAGACCGACGGCGATACCTCCGGACCCGGTCGCCCTCGAGCGCTCGATCGAGGCCGGCGGGGCGCAGGTCGGCGGTGGTCCTGCTGCTCGACGGATGCGATGCCGAGGACGGCGACGAGCAGCCGGTCCTGGTCGACCGCGAGGAGGTGCTGCGCGTCGGCAGCGCCCGCCGGCGCTGCGCCGAGTCGTCGCTGTCGGCGACGCCCGCGAGGACGCCGAGCGGAAGATGCGTGGTGGGCTGATCTGAAGAGCTTCGCTCGCATCAGGTGAACACCGGCGAGGCGACCAGCAAGGCGGCCCGGCTGGGCTGCGACCTGGCCCGTGGCGCCATCGCATTGGTCGCGGAGATCGAGTCGGCATCACCGAGCCACGCGAGCTGCGCTGGTCGAGGCCGAGTACGAGGGCTCGCTGGCCGAGCTCGCCGACGGTCACGGCTCTACGCGATCCTGCCGGCGCGGGGCGGCGACGAGCGCGCCTGAGACGACCCCGCGCGCTGCGGGCCGACATCGCCAACCGCCTGCGGAAGCACGGCATGGCCGCCGTCTCCTCGTTCTATCCCGACCCGGGCGAGCTGCACCGCGCCATCAAGGAGGCGGAGCTGGTCCTCGACGTGATCACCCGCGAGCCGGAGATCGCCGAGGCGCTCGAGGAGGGCATCGCGGCAAGCGGCGTCTACCGGCTGCTCGTTCCGCGCCCTGATCTCGGATCCCGACGAGGTCCGGAGCTTCTATCGCGACACCGTCGAGCCCGCTGGTCCGCTACGACGACCAGTACCGCTCCGATCTGCTCGGGACGCTCGAGGAGTACCTGGCGAGCGACTGCAACATGAACGCGACCGCCCGGCGCGATCTTCGCTCACCGCCACACGGTGGCCTACCGGCTGGACCGGGTGAAGGAGCTGACCGGGCTCGACCCGCAGATCTCGAGGACCGGGAGCGCCTCGGCCTCGGCATCAAGGCGTACCGCATCCTCCGCGCCGGCGCTGCCCCGGTAGCGACCCCGCTAGATCTCCTTGCGGAAGGGCACCAGCCGGTAGACCGAGCCCTTGCTGCCCTGCTTGATCCCCCGCTCGGTGAGCACGTAGATGTGCCCGCGTTGTCCTGGCCGAGCGAGGACAGGTACCGGATGTTGAAGCGGAAGCTTCGCTGCTTGCCGCGCCCGTCGCCCAAGCCGCGGGCGGAAGCCGTACAGCTTCCCGGTGCAGTAGTCGGCGAACATGTAGTCGCCGACGATCTCCCGGCCGCGGATCTGGGCGAGCCGCGGATCGCGGACCACGTAGCCGCCGCTGACGGCGCAGCCCGGGATGGTGCGGATAGGCCAGCGCGGGCAGGACCGTGGCGCTGCGCGCGAGTGCCGCCCTTGAAGGCGGCGAATCCCTCGAATAGCCGGCCAGCCGAAGTTCGCGCCGCGCGATCTGGCGATCGGCAGGTAGTCGATCTCCTCGTAGCGGTCGTTGCCGCACGTCGCCTATCGCGATCGTCTTGGTGCGGCGGTCGAAGGAGAAGCGCGCGCGGATTGCGCAGGCCGTACGCCCAGATCTCGTCCCGCCCCGGCCGGCCGACGAACGGGATTGTCCGGCGGGATCGTGTAGGCTTTGTCCGGCGGCGGTGTCTGTGGCCGCCGTTGATGTTGGCGTGGATCGATGCGCAGCAGCTTGCCGAGGAGGAGGTCGAGGTTCTGCGCGTTGTCCGCCGGAGTCTCCGGCCGGACCTCCGTCGCCGGTTCCCATGATAGAGGTAGCCGTCGGGGCCGAAGACGATCAGCCCGCCGTGATGCGCCGGGGTGGGCTCCGGAATGGTCAGGATCGGGCGGCGCGAGCTCGGGTCGGCCACCAGCGGGTCGCCGGCGCTGCGCCGGAACTCGTCCACCTGGAGGGTCGTCGCCGCGGTCGTTGTAGGAGACGTAGAAGAGGCCGGTTCGGGCGTAGTCGGGCGGGAAGGCGATCGCGGCCATCCCCGGATCGCCCCCGGGCCCGTTGTGCTTGACCAGCCGGTGGATGTCGAGGAACGGTCGCGCGGAGGAGGTGGTCGTCGGCGATGATCCTGACCGCGCCTCGCTTCTGGACCACGTAGAGCCGCGAGTTCTGCCCGGGGGCTGGGTCAGGTAAACGGGCTCGCGCAGCTGCGCGATTCGCTGTCAAGGGTGACGAACTTCGGACCCAGCGTGCGGCCCTCCTGGACGGTGATGCCGACGATCGCCGCCCCGATCGCGACGAGGCGCAGCGACGAAGGTCTCGATCCGGCGACGGCTCAGGGTGGTCCGCATGTCAGGGTCCTGCGCGAGGCGGGCCCAGGTTATTAGCGACGTCCGATCGGCGACCGCGGCGTCAGCGCCGGCGGACGAAGCGGTAGACCGGCCCGTCCAGCGAGGTCGCGTAGAGCTTGCCGTCGGCGGTCTCGCCGAACGGAGCTCAGGTCGCGCACCCGCAGCCCGGTCCCGCGGTCCTTGCGCGCTCCGCCCAGGCGCAGGATCAGCGATCGGATCTCCGCCGGTGCAGAAGTCCCCGTAGACATAGCGGTGGAACGAGCGAGTCGGAGCCGGGCAGTCGCGTGACCACGTCACCGCCGATGATCGGCGCAGGCGCTGCTCCGGCGATGCTGCGCACCTTGATCGGCTTGACGGTCCCGCTGGGGGTGGGCGGATGGGCTCCGGAGAAGGGTGCGAAGCCCTCGGAAGTCGTTCCAGCCGAAGTTGCGCCCCGGCGGCCGCCGCGAGGGGCAGGTAGTCGATCTCGTCGAAGCGAGTCCTGGCCGACGTCCCCGATCGCGAGGCGCGGCTGACCGACGGATCCGCTGACCAGGTCGAATGAGAACCGGTAGGGTTGCGCAGGCCGATGGAGTAGACGCCCGACCGCACCGGAGGCCGGGTCGATCGCAGCAGCTTGCCGAGGGCGCGAATTCGGGTTCTGGGCGTTGTCGGGTTGGTCGCCCGCGCCGCCGCCGTCCCCGTGCCCGCGTAGAGCATGCCGTCGTGGGCCCGAACTGCAGCTGCCCGCCGTTGTGGTTCGACTGGTTCGGGTGCGGGACCGCGACGAAGAGGTCGCAGGGTGCGTGGGGTCGCGCGTGCCGTCCGTTCAGCCGTCGGCGCGGCAGCTCCGCGATCTACGAGGTCGCCCGGCAGCGTTCGGTGAAGTAGACGTAGAGCAGCCTCGAGCTCGCGTAGTCGCGGCGCGAAGGCAGCACGGAGAGCGAGGCCCTCGCTCGCCCGCCGGTCGAGACGTTGCCGGCGATGCCGTGAAGGTGCCGGCGCTTGTGTCCCTTGACGAGGCCGTGATCCGCCCGCCCCGCTCGACTACGACCACGCCCAGGGACGCTGGCGCCGAGGTCACGCAGGTGCGGGCTGTCGAAGCGCGCCGGATGCGCTTCAGCTTCACCGCGTGGCTTTGCGTCGGCCGGAACGCGGTGCCGGAGACGAAGCGCCCCGAGGGCCGCCAGCGCGGAGTGCGTGGTGAGGCGCCTCACTGCGTCAGACGGTAGACGGGGCCGTCAAGCGGACACGACGTAGACGTGGCCCTCGTTGTCCTGCGCCGAACGAGGAGAGGCTCCGGCAACAGTCAGGCCCGAGCGAGCCGATCGTCTGCGCCCGCGGCGCGTCGCCGGCCTGGAAGCTGCGCAGCTCGCCGGCGCAGAAGTCGCCATAGACGTAGCGCCCGAACAGCGGGCAGCGAGCGGTCGCGGACGACGGTAGCCGCCGGTGACCGAGCAGCCGCCCATCGTCGTGGTTGTAGGTGAGGATCGGGAAGACCGCGTTCGGCGCGGTCTGGTCCATGGTTGAGCCGGTTGGTGCCCTGAAGGCCGACCAGCCGAAGTTGTTCGCCGCAGACGCGCTCCGCCGGGACGTAGTCGACCTCCTCCTGGGTGTTCTGCCGCGACGTCGATCGAGCAGAGCGCCCGTGGCGCCGATCGAATGCTGAAGCGCCACGGGTTCCGCAGGCCGTAGTCGCAGATCTCGGAAGGGCCCGGCTCCGAGCGGACCCGGCGAGCGGAGCCGTGTAGGGTGCCGTCGCTCGGCCGCGGGTCGATCCGGAGGATCTTGCCGAGCAGCGAGTCGACGTTCTGGCCGTTGCGCTTCGGATCGTCGGCGAGCCCGCCGTCTCCCAGTGCCGATGTAGAGCTGCCGGTCCGGGCCGAAGAGGAGCAGGCTGCCGTTGTGGATTGAGAGGCGAAGTCGTCCATGTGCAGGAGCTCGCGCTGCGCTCGATCGGTCGAATGAGCCGTCGTCGCCGACCGTGTAGCCGACCACGTGCTGGTCCTGGTCGTTCCCGGTGTAGTACGCATAGACGAGCCGGGAGGCTGGGAAGTCCGGCGGCGAAGGCGATGGAGAGCAGGCCCTGCTCCTCGCCGTCGGAGTCGACCTGATCGGTGATGTCGAGCGCGGGAGCCGAGACCACCCGGCCGTCCCGCACGATTCGCACGGCTCCCCGCCGCTCGACCACGTAGAGGTCGGCACTGCCGGGCGGCTCGGGTGACGTAGTCGGGCTGGTCGAAGTCGCCGACCTTCTCCAGCTGCACCTGCCCGTTCCCCACGGCGGCTCTGCGCGGCGGTGCTCGCCGCGTGCCGGACCGAGTCGGAGCCGCCGCCGCACCCAGGCGCATCAGGGCGGCCAGCGCGAGCCGGGGCGACGAGGACGCGAAGCGGCGGCGAAGCTCATGCCGCAGAGTGAAACACGCGGGCGGGCCTCGGTGCGCCCCGCCGCAGCGATGAGCCCTATGACGCTTTCTTCGGTGCCTCTAGCCTCCCAGCATCGCCAGCATCGGATGCGTGAGACCGTGCTCGGCGCAGAGCTCCGGACGGTCTCGGGCTTGAAGTAGTGCCCGTAGCCGGCACCGAGCTCCGCCAGCTTCTCCGGGTCGAACTCGCCGGCCATCAGAGTCGCCATCTCGTCGAAGAAGTGCTCGAAGCCCGCCCGGGGCGATGATCTCGAGGATCCGGCACGGGGTCTCGTCCGGGTTCCAGAACGTATGCCACTGGTTGCGCGGCTTGAACGCCAGGTCGCCCGGCCTCGGCGTAGACGACGTCGTCGCCCAGCTTGGCGCCCATGCGGCCCCTCGAGGACGAAGCTGTACTCGTCCTCGCGCTCGTGGATGTGCACCGGCGCGACCAGCGTCTTCGGCGGGATCGGATGCTCGACCAGCGAGAACGCCGCCGCCGGCTCCTCGGCCCAGGCCATGAAGCGGACCCCGACGGATCCCAGGTCCACCGCCTTGCCCTCGTCGGGCCTGAGCGATGCGCGGGCCCTGGCTCGCGTCGAAGCGGACCCTCTCTTCCTGCGCCGGCAGTCTCCATCTCCTTCTCCTTTTCGATAAACAGTGTGTTACCAGTCGATAGCGCGAGCACTGCTAACATTTCAATTAACGCCATGTCAAGCCCAAAAGACGAACAATCGGAAACACGAGCTGAAGGCACGCGCCGAGAGCCGGGAGCGAACACGCCAGCGGATCGCCCAGGCCGCGCGCTGGGCTGCATGAGGAGGTCGGCCCGGCCGGGACGCACGGTGGCGGAGATCGCTCGCGCGGGGCGGCGTCAGCCGCCTGACCGTCTACAAGCATTCCCGGACAACGCCTCCCTCTACCCGGCCTGCTCGGCCGCACCACCTCTCCGAGCATCCCGCTGCCCGACTTTCAGGCGGCGCTGGCGCCTGCCGATCCCGTCGAGCGCGCTCGGCTCATCTGCTGCGAACGGTCTACGGGAGCTGGTACCGGCAGCAGCGGACGGATGATGGGAACCTGCAGCGGGACCGCCGCTCCGACCCGCGCGCTGGACGAGTTCATGAGGGCCAACTCCGACGCTGGCCCTGCGGCGGTCTTGCAGATGCCGGCGACGGCGGGCTTCGAGCTCGGCCGGATCAGGCGGCGCGTGCGCTCCGCTCCTGCGGTCGCGCCTCGACTTCTGGACCGTGGAGATGCCTCACCGCCGAGGGCATGGACGACGAGGCGGCTGCCGAGCTGATGACCGACGCCGTCGCGGCCGTTGCCAGGTGTTCGGTGCTACTGCCCGCTGAAGCCTCGGACTTCTGCTGCTGGTTGCCGGCCTGGCCGATGACGTCGCTGGGCTTGATGGCAGCGACCTGACCGGCGTCGTTCACCCGCGTCTGCGGAGGCGCGCTCGAGATCCGGACGACACGAACTCCCCTCGACGGATGAAGCCGTCCCCAGTCACGGCCTTCGCCTTTGCCCTGTAGGCCCGCGGCGGCGCGGTGAGTGGACAGTGTGAGGTGCCTGCACCGCCGGTCACGTTCCAGACCATCGCGCGGGTGTCGTTGCGCAGCCAAGCGAGCCGAAGGCGAAGGTGTCGGTCTGCGCCGCCTCGGCTCCCGCCGAGGCGCGGTCTGGCCGGCGAGCTGGGAAGCCCGACCTGCGCAGGATCCAGACCGGCCGGAAGGGGATGGCGAGGCCCTGCTGCTGCCGGAGCGGACCGAGAACGGAGCCCTGAGCCTCGGGCAGGTTCTGGCTCGCGGCGCTCGGTGCCGGTGCTCGTCGGTCCGGTGCTCGAAGGAGCCTCGACTCGCTGGTGCTGGCGTTCCGAGCTCGTGAAGATCGTGATCGCCAGGTCGGGGATCTCCTTGTCGCCGGTGTTCGCGACCGAGAGGGTCAGGTTCGTGTTCTGCCAGCTGCTGCTGCTGTGGGAAGTTCGCGCTCACGATCTGAACCGGGGAAGTCGCCCTCCGGCTCGTTCGCGCATCCCGGCGCTCGCCCCGCCGCATGAGGCGACCCCGCACCGCATCAGGGCTACCGCAAAGCCCCGATCCCGGCACGCTTGCGGGCCCTCACCTGCGAGGGCTGTCGAGGCGCTCTCCTCCAAAGGCGCGGCCAACATAGCACGCACCCTACTCGCGCGCATTCCACCACTGCGAATCGTGAGTTCCGGGGGTTTTGCGGGAGCCGGGTTCAGCTGCGGTGGCGAACAGCCCTCGCCATCGCTACTCTTCGGTGCGCCGCTTTGCGGCGTGCGTGAGCTGCGCCTCACGATGGGGGGCTCCGGAGGAGAGCGAATGGTCAGATCCGTAGCCGACAGGGCGTTCCTCCCGGCCAAGTCTCTATTCGAGCAGGTCGGGGACATGATGATCCTGACCGCGCAAGACGATCGTCTCGGCGATCCGTCCGCCGTACCCCTACGGCGGCGAGTTCATCGGCCAGTTCCTCTTCGCCCTCCAGCTCTGCTGGTTCCCGATGATGATCTCGACCGTCGGCCTTCGGCTTCGGCGCGCCGGGCCTGCAGGCAGCGAACTTCCTCGTCCCTGTTCGGCGCGCTCGACCGCCTCGGCGGGCTTCTTCGTGCTCGCCTCGATCCGCGAGTTCGCGCCCGTTCGTGACGGCCGTGGTCGTCGCCGGCGTCGCCGGCACCGCGATCACCGCCGACCTCGGCGCCCGCAAGATCCGCGAGGAGCTCGACGCGCTCAGGTGCTCGGCGTCGACCCGATCAAGAACCTGGTCGTACCCACGGTTCCTCGCCCTGATGCTGATCACCGGCCTGATGGACATCTACGCGCTGATCTTCGGCATCGTCGGCGGGATCGGCGCCGAGCTCGCTCTACAACGAGCCGCTCGGCGGCTTCTTCGCGACGCTCTTCAACAACGCCTCGGTCACCGACCTCTGGGGCTCGGTCCTCAAGACGCACCTTATTCGGGGCGATCATCGCGATCGTCTGCTCCTACAAGGGGATGACTGCGTCCGGAGGCGCCGAGGGGTGGGCCGCGCCGTCAACGAGGCGGTGCGTGATCGCCTTCATGGGCGTCTTCGCGTTCAACTACGTCTTCACCCAGACGCTGCTCGCGACGCATCCCGAGCTGCAGGTGATCAAGTAATGGGCGCAGGCTGGCTGGCGGTACCCCGGGGACTGGCTCAACTCGCTCGGGGAGATCGCTCGCTTCTGCACCAGGATCGTCGGCCTAGGTCTACACCGGGCGCGTGCTTGCAGTTCTTCGGCGAGGCGCTGCGCCAGGCCGGGCATCCTGATCCTCGGCTCGACGATCGTGATCTGGGGCCTGGTCTTCATCCTCGGCCTGCAGTGCGGGATCGAGGGCGCCTACTTCAACCGCTCGGTCGGCGCGCCCGGCCTACGCCGGCGTGTTCGCCGCCTGGTGCGACCTGCGCGAGGTGATCCCCTACGCCTTCGGCTACATGCTGGCCGCCAAGGTCGGCACCGGGATCGTCGCCGAGCTCGGCGCGATGCGGATCTCCGACGAGATCGACGCGCTCGAGGTGATGGGCGTGCCGCCGGTGACCTTCCTGGCCGCGACCCGCCTGCTCGGCCGCCTGGATCGCGCTTCCCCTTCATGTACCTGGCCGCCGTCGGGATCGGCTACTTCGCCAGCTGGCTGGCGGTCGTCGAGCAGATCGGGCGACGTCTCCTCCGGCGGCTACTTCCTGATCTTCTGGATGTTCCAGAACCCGCCCGACCTCTTATTCAGCCTGATCAAGGGCATGGCGATGGCGACGGTCATCGTGCTCGTCGGCTGCTACTACGGCTACACCGCTTCCGGCGGTCCGGTCGGAGTCGGGCACGGCGACCGCGAAGTCGATGGTCGCTCAACATCGTGCTCGTGCACATCATCGGGATGATGGGAACGCTGGTCTTCTGGGGCGCGAACCCGCGGGCGCCAATCGGGGGCTGACGTGGCGAGCGGCGTGAGTTGCGATTGCCCCTGCCTACACTCAGTGGCGGAAAGCCCTACGCAGCAAGGAGGAGCGAGGAGTTGTCTGAACGTGACGAGAAGGAGCGCAGCCTCGAGGCCGAGGCAGGCTGAGGACGAGCAGGGCCGCCGACGAGAGTGCAGGCGGCCGGAGAGGTGGAGGCAGACCTCGAGGGAGATCCCCTCGAGGCCCAGGGCTACGGCGAGGAGGACTTCTCAGGCCGCGACTACATAATCCCGGGCGTCGACGGCGAAGATCCCGACCCCTACAAGTGGCACACCGGATCAAGCGTGACCACGGCGGCGAGGACGCGATCGAGATCATCGACCTGGTCAAGCAGTTCGGTCGCACCCGGATCCTGAACGGCTGCAACCTCGGGATCCCGGACAACATGATCTCGATGGTGCTCGGGCCGTCGGGCACCGGCAAGTCGCGTGCTGATCAAGCACATCGTCGGCCTGCTCTATCCGGACTCGGGCGACGTGCTCGTCCACGGCGAGTCGATCCCGAACATGACCGACGACGAACTCTTCGAGGTTCGCAAAAGTTCGGCCTGCTCTTCCAGGACGGGGCGCTCTTCGGCTCGATGAACGTCTACGACAACACCTGCTTCCCGCTGCGCCAGCACACGGACAAAGTCAGAGGACGAGATCGAGTGAGATCGTCAGCCGCCGCCTCCGCGAGGTCGGGTTGGCCGAAGGCGATGTACAAGATGCCGAACGAGCTCTCGGGCGGGATGCGCAAGCGCCGGCTTCGCCGGGCGCTGGTGCTCGACCCGGCGATCGTCATGTTCGACGAGCCCGACTCCGGGCTCGATCCCGGTTCGCACGGCGCTGCTCTGCGAGCTGATCCGCGAGATCCACGCAGGAGAACGGCGGCTGCTACCTGGTGATCAGCCACGACCTCGGCACCGCTCGCCGGATCGCCGACTTCATCGCGGTCCTCTGGAAGCGGCCGGATCGTCGAGATCGAGGTCCCTCGGACGAGCTCTTCAACTCGCGGCAACGAGTTCGTCAGCCAGTTCCTGAACGCGGACGTCAAGGGTCCACTCGCAATGGGACTAGTCGGACCGACGGTCCGACTTCAAAAGCGGCAATGAAGGGGTGGCTCTTCGGCGGCGGCCCCAGATCGTGAGCACTTTCCGCAACTCTGGCGAGGCGGAAATCGCTCAGTGGCTCGCGAGACCCGCGCCCTTCGAGGCCGATTTCGTGCACTTCGCCCCCGTATATGGGGTGAATCGCTCGAAACCGAGACGCGACGTCGATCCCGCGGCGCTACCGCTTCGGCCGGAGTGGCCTCAAGCGCATCACCGGCGAGGACGTGCTCAGGCGATCTGGGGACGTCGCCGGCGGCGGTTATTGCCTGGCGGCTGATCTCCTGCCTTCATTGCCGAAGTTCCAGTCGCTGCCGACCCGGCGGCGTTGCGTGATCACCGCTCGGTCGCCCTTGCGAGGCCCGGTGATCGGCGCGCGCGGTTCCGCCCGACGGCGGTGAGCACGTCGCGCTTTGGCCAGCGAGGGGCTGGCGGCTGCTGCCTTCGCGGTGGCCTGGGCGGCACCCGGCAGGTAGCGCGACCTTCATATTTGTCCACCTCGTGTGGACGCTGGGAACTCTTCGACGGGTCGCGACTGTGACCGACGTCGCGCTGGCCGTGGCTCACCTGATCGCGTCCGATCGTGGCGCTCACCGGCGCGGGGTCTTCGCCGCGACCCGGCTCGGATACGAGCGCTGGGACGCGACACCTGGTCAGCAGGGGTCCTCGGAGTTTCAGGGCGAGCTCAGGACTTCCACGAGAAGTTCGGGGATGAGCCGGTGATCGTCCTCGTCAAGGAGGACCTGCGGAAGCTCGTGCTGACCGGGACCTCGAGCCCGCTGTTCGAGGCTCGAGGAGTGCTTCGCGGGCGAGCACCCAGCTGGCGCAGGTGCTTCCCGCAAAGACAGAAGCAGCCGCTCCACGCGGATCTGCGACCGGATCGCGAAGCTCCGCCGAGCCACTCGGTCTTCGGGCCGGCGACCTTCCTCTATCTGAGCGTCGCCGGCATCAAGCAGGCCCTCAGGGACAAGATCGGCGGAGCGGCCCGGCAGAGCGCGGGCGCCAGCCGACCGGGCTCAGGAGGCCGCGGCGAAGCGCGGCGCGCCTGCGGCCGCGGAGCAGGCGCGAGGCCGCCAACGCCGCTCCCAGCAGGTGATGAGCCAGTTCCAGGAGCAGCCTCGCGCAGGTCGCGATCCAGTACGGGCTCACCTCGATCCCACGGCTGCGACGACCGAACTCCGTGAGCCGCGTCGTCTTCGAGCGACGGTCAAGCCGCCGGTACCCCGAAGGAGCGCTTCGGCTGCTTCCCGAACCGGGACGCGGCCCAGATCATCGTCCGCCTCCGCCCCGACCATGACCGACGCGAGCAGGCACGAGGCGATCAGCCTCTTCAAGCAGGCTGTCGCGGACCCGCGCTTCAAGCTACGACGGCAGCTACGTCGTCACCGGCGCCCCTAGTCGTGGTCGACGCCAGCGCGGGAGCTCGCAGCCAGACGCTGCTGCTGCTCGGGTGCGCGGGCCTGGTGATGGCTCTGACGCTGCTTCCTCGATCCTGCCTCGGCCCGCTGCGGTTGCTGCCTCTCGCGGCGTGGCGGTCTCAGCGGGCGCGCTGCACCCTCGGGCTCGTCTCCGCCTTCGGGTGGCTCGCTCACCGTCGGCGCGATCGCAATGCTGCCGCTGTGCTGGTCGGGCCTCGCGCGTGGACTACGCGATCCAGTTCAGGCCCGCTTCAGTGAAGCCGGGGCCAGGGGGCTCCGCCCCGGACGCGCAGTGGCGTGCTGCCGGCTGGGCGGCGGCGGCGGTGATCAGGCGCTGCCTGGCGACGATCGCCGGTTTCAGCGGTCTTCGCTTCCTCGCCCGAGGCCCGCTGGTGCGATCGTTCGGACTCCTCCTCGTCATGGGGGTCGCCAGCGTTCGCGGCGCTGACGGGCGGTTGCTGCGCTCGGCCTATCGGCCCAGGCGCGGCGCAGCGAGCGCCGGCGAACCGCGACGCCTCGGGCGACGGCCCGTCTCCAGAGGACCGGGCGTAGCGGCGATCGCGCATGGCGCTCGCTAGCCCCGACAGGGTCTGGCGGCCGGGCTGCCGCTCGCCGTCTGCGGCTGGGTGGCGAGCACCGGTACTGGCGTCGGAGACCGACATCCGCGACCTCGCGCCGCCGAACCTGCAGGCCCTCGACGATCTGAACGAACTCGAGAGGAGACCGGCATCTCGGGCGACAGTCAGCGTGACGATCAGGGCGACAGGACCCGACCGGATCCGGCGGTGATCTCCTGGGCGGAGGACTTCCAGCAGCGGGGTGCTGGCGCGTCATGGGTTCTCCGGCGCCAATCCGAGCTGCGCCAGACGCCGATATCTGTCCGGCTCTCTCGCTGCACCGACTTCTTCGGCGGCGCGACGTCATCCTCGAGCTCGACCGCAACGAGCCCTCCAGAGCAGAGCGTGGGAGACGTCCACGCGCTGGTCCAGGCGCTGCCCTGCTTCATCTCGCAGATCGTGATCAGCCACCAGCGGCGAGTGCAGTCCGCCGGCGGGGACGCCCGATCAGGCGACACCGCCGACGTCGCCTTCGGCATCCGCGCGCAGCCCCTCTCGGACCAGCAGGACCTGATCGACGACATTCGCGCTCAGATCGACCTGCCCGGTGGGCCGGCGCCGCCGGAGGGCACGACCGTCCGGCTGGCCGGGCTGCCGGTCGCTCGCGGCCGAGGCGAACTACTGACCTCTCCACAGCCGCTGGTGGCTGCCGCTGGCCGGCCTGATCGCGGTCGGCATCGTGCTGACCGCGATCTACCGCTCGGCGCCGGCGCGCGATCGTCCCTCTGATCCCGGTGGTGATGGCGACCGGCTGGTCGGGCCTGGTGGTGGCCGCGCTGGGCGTCGCGCTCAACCCGATGTCGGCGACGCTCGGTGCGCTCGTGATCGCGATCGCCACCGAGTTCAGCGTGATCCTCTCAGCGCGTTACGCCGATCGAGCGCGGCGCCGGTCTCTCAGTGGGCGAGGCCCTGAGGCGGACCTACCTGCGCACCGGTGCGGCCGTCCTCGCGCTCAGGCGTCACCGCGATCGCGGGCTTCGCGGTCCTGGCGATCGCGGGGCTGCCACTGCTCGGCGACATCGGACTGATCTCGGTCGCGTCCGGTCCTCCGCGACTTCGGCCTGGTCACGGTCGTCGACCTGCTCGTGGCGCTGGCGGGCGTGATGCTCGTGCTGCCGGCCGCGGTGGTCTGGTCCGAGGAGGGCTTCCGGCTTCCCTGGCGGCGCGCGCGACGCCGCTTGCGGCCGGCGAATC
>ERZ1370068.2981-contig-2104_pt1 | contig 31785 bp, 56 predicted proteins | sample MGYA00561227_ERZ1370068 | MGnify/ENA primary metagenome ERZ1370068 (study PRJEB38410, sample SAMEA6850437) | metagenome | study: Metagenomic assessment of the ecological functions of the soil: analysis of the soil microbiota associated with the...
GTTGTACTTCGTTCAGTTACGTATTGCTTCGACCACCTGGCGGGCAGGCCGTCATGCAGTCGCGGTACTTCGCCGTGAGCTCGCGCGTCGCGCGCGGCGCGCGATCACTCGCTCCGAGGGCTCGCCGCCGTTCGTCGCGGCCCGCTGGCGCTTTGGATCGCGCAGCCTGGCCTCGCGCGGCAGGTCGTACTTCGTGGCGAGCGTCTTGGTGTCGAGCGGGACGGTCGCGAGGCTTGCGAGGCGCCTGGCCAGCTCCGGGGTTCTCCGGGACGCGTCGGGGTGGAGCTGCTGGTCCACGTCACCGGTCGGGAACCGATGCGGCGCACGGCCTCGACGTCGCCGGGGCCGCGGTCCATATCCCAGCCAGGTCGAGAGGTGCTCGATGGCCGTCGTCAGGCGCGCGGTGACCGGCGGCCAGCGGCCCGAGGCAGCCCGCGAGCGTCGCCGCCGAGCACGGCGGCGTGCATCTTCTCACGATAGTCGCACGAAGGTTTGGACCGGCCGGGGCGGGCCGGGGTTGAAACATTCTCGACTTCTGGCCCGCGAACCGCGTAAGATATGACCACAGTTGGGTTTGTTAACGACGGGAGGCGCCTCCATCCGCACCCGAACGCTTCCTGGCCGCCGTCCTCTTCAGCCTCTCGTCCCCCTTCTCTTCCCTGCCAGCGAGCCGATTGTGCTCCTGTTCGAGCGCGAGCGGCGCGAAGTGCTCCCGGTCTCGCGGGGCGGCACGGAGATGCTGCCGCCTCAGACCTGGTCCCCGGCGGCCAGGGCGTTTCGATGAGCCCCGACCCGAGGACCTCGTCGCTGGCGCTGTCGTACGGCGGATCGCGAGGTGACGGTCTACGACCGCAAGAGCCTGGCGTCGGTCGGCGGCGACCTGCGATTGCTGTCGGCCCCCGTGCTCTTCGAGGAGGGCCGCTGGCTGGTCCCGGTCGAGTCCCTGCCGCGCCTGCTGCAGCCGCTCCTGGGCAAGCGCGTCGAGTGGCGGGCGGCGTCGCGCCTGCTCCTGCTCGGCGAAGTGGGCGCGCCGCGCGTCACGGTCACCACGTTCGTCGCCGGGCGACGCGGTGCGCGATCGTCCTGGAGGCGAGCGAGAAGGTCCCGTTCCAGGTGAACCAGGAAGAGAAGCGCGTCACGGTGTCGATCGCGCGCGGAGCTGGTCGAGACCGCGCCGCGGCAGGACCGGCTCACGGGCGGCATCGTGGACTCGGTGCAGTTCCTGGGCGGGCGCGACAACGTCTTCGCGATCGGCGCTGGGCGCGGCGCTTCCAGCAGCTGAAGGCGTCCGAGGAGGAGCACCGCGCCTGGTCCTGGAGTTCCAGGCCGCGTCCGCTCACGGTCGCCGCCGCCGCCACGCCCGCGGCTCGCCGCCCCCGGCGCGCCGCCGGAACGGCGCCGCCGTCGGACGCGCGGCGCCCGCGGAGCCGCTGCCGGGCCGACTGCAGCGGTCGTGATCGACCCCGGCCACGGCGGCGAGGAGGTCGGGCGCCAGGGGCCCGGGCGGCGACGCTGGAGAAGGACGTCACGCTGGCGATCGCGCGCAAGCTGCGCGCGTGCGCTCGTGAACAGGCCTGGGGCGTCCAGGCGTTCCTCACGCGCGACCGGGACATGGAGGTCCCGCTCGACGAGCGCGCCGCGTTCGCGAACAACTACAAGGCGGACCTGTTCATCTCCATCCACGCGAACGCGAGCCGCAGCCACGGCGCGCAGGGCAGCGAGGTCTACTTCCTCTCCTACCAGTCGACCGACGAGGAGAGCCGACGGCTGGCGGCGTCGGAAGGCGCCGCGGAGATGTCGCAACGGTGCGGGCGTCGCGGCGGGCTCGGACCTCGCGCTCATCCTGTGGGACATGGCGCAGGCCGAGCACCTGGAGGCGTCGTCCGCGCTGGCCACGCGCATCCAGGAAGAGCTGGCCGGACGTCACGGGCAGCCAGGGCCGCGGCATCAAGCAGGCGCCGTTCCGCGTGCTGGTGGGAGCCGCCATGCCTGCGGTGCTGCTGGAGGTCGCGTTCATCAGCAACGCCGAGGAGGAGAAGCTCCTGCGTCTCGGAGGCATACCAGAACAAGGTCGTGGGCGCCGTGGTGCGCGGCGTCGCCCGTTACCAGCAGCAGCGGGCGGCCGTGGCGGGCGGCGCCGCCGCGGAGTCCGGACGCCCGTGAGCCGGCGCGCAGGCCAACGTCCTGACCGTCCTGGGGCTGGCCGGCGCTGCTGGCGCTCACGCTCGCTGACGGCCCCGCGCTGGGCTCGGCTGCTGCAGCGGCCGCTCCCGGCGCCGCCCGGCGAAACGCCGCTCGACCGAGACGCGGCCACGCGAAGGAGCCGAGCCCCGCCGCCCGCAGCAGCATCAACGTGAAGCTGTTCTTCCAGGCGGCCGACCGGCCCGGCCTCATGATCGAGGAGCGCGACGGTCGCCCAGTTCTCGAGCGACCTGGCCCGCCAGATCAGGACGGTCCTGGAGGAGCTGATCGGCGGCTCGAAGAACGGCCTGCGTGGCGACCCTGCGCTCCGGCCACGCAGGTCCTCGGAGGTGTTCGTGACGGCGCGCGGCGTGGCGTACGTGGACCTCTCGAAGGAGGCGGCGGACAGGTGCTATCGGCGGCTCGGAGTCCGAAGCTGATCACGGTCTACTCGGTCGTGAACTCGCTGACGCGTGAACTTCCCGGCCATCAAGCGCGTGCAGATCCTGCTCGAGGACCAGCCGGCGGCCGACGCTCTGGGGCCACGTCGACTTGACCGCGGCCGCTGCCGCCGGACATGACGCTCCTGGCCACCTCCACGCTGACGCCGGTGGCGAACCCGTGAGCGTCCGCTCGTCGCAGAAGGCCGCCCGCTTCACGGAGTCCGGTCATCCGCGAGATGACGCGGCTCGCGCACCTCCATCGTGCGCCGTCAACCTTCGCAGGGCTTTCCCGACTTCGCGGCGCCCGAGGAGGTGAAGGAGGCGGCGCCGCCAGGCGATCGCCGACGACGTCAACCAGTACGCGATCACCTGGGGCGCGCAGCTCGCTGCGCGAGGCCATCGCGGCCAAGTTCGAGCGGCTGTACGGCGTGCCGCGTCGACCCCGAGCGCGAGATCACGGTCACCTGCGGGTCCACCGAGGCCATGATCGCGACGCTGCTCGCGGTGCTGGACCCGGGCGACGAGGTGATCGTCGTTCGAGCCCTTCTACGAGAACTACGGCCCCGACGCCATCCTCTCCGGGCGCCGTGCCGCGCTTCGTGCAGCCTGCGCCCGCCGGACTGGAGCTTCGATCCCGACGAGCTGCGCGCGCGCGTTCTCGGACAAGACGCGCGCCATCATCGTCAACACGCCGCACAACCCGACGGGCAAGGTCTTCACGCGCGCGGAGCTGCGAGTCGATCGCCGGCCCTGTGCCGGAGCACGACGCGCGTCGCCATCACCGACGAGATCTACGAGCACATCCTCTACGACGGCGCCGCGCACGTGCCGATGGCGACGCTGCCCGGCATGGCCGACGCGCACGATCACCATCAACGGCATGAGCAAGACCTACAGCGTCACCGGCTGGCGCGTGGGCTGGGCGATCGCGCCGCCGCCGCTGACCGGCGCGATCCGCAAGGTGCACGACTTCCTGACGGTGGGCGCGGCCGCGCCGCTGCAGGAGGCCGGCGCCCGGGCCCTGGCCCTGCCGGACTCCTACTACGAGGGGCTGGCCGCCGGGTACGCGGCAGCCGGCGCGAGCGCACTGCTGGGCACGCTGGAGCGCGCCGGCTTCCGCGACCTATCCGCCCGCACGGCGCCTACTACGTGATGACCGACATCGACCGGTCTCGGCTGGCAGCGACGACGTGGCGTTCGCGCGCCACCTGGTGCGAGGAGATCGGCGTGGCGGTGGTGCCGGGCTCGTCGTTCTACCTGGACCCCGCGCGACGGCGCGCGGCAGGTGCGCTTCTGCGTTCTGCAAGAAGGACGCGACGCTCGACGAGGCGGAGCGCCGGCTTAAGCACGCTGCGGCCGCGCGCTTGAAGCGCGTGCTGGCCGGGGCCGCGCTGGTCGCGATCGCCTGCTCGCCGGCGGCGGCCATCACGACCGCGACGGTGGAGCAGGCCGAGCGCCTGGCCCGCGGGGCGTCCAGGCGGCCCTGCGCGGCCGGCGACGCAACGGGCGAAGGCGCGAGCGCGCCAGGCGCTGGACCTCACCGGCGAGTTCGATCCCACGGCGTTCGTCAAGGCGGGCCGCAAGGGCGAGGTGGTCGAGGACCTGTACGTCGAAGCGCGGAAGGAGTACCGGATCCATCGCGCGCTCGCTCTACCAGGCGTTCGGCGAGTGCCTGGCCGCGGAGGGCTTCGGCCCGGCCCGCGGCGCCGCTACCTGGGCCGGGCCGTCCTGCTCGATCCGGCGCCGGAGCGTCGCATCGCCCTCGCGCGCGTGCGGCTGGCCGCGAACGCGCGCGGCCGGCGGCGCTGGAGCTGCTGCTGCCGCTGGCCGGGACGGCGCCCACCCGCGCTGCTCGAGCAGGCCGTCGACGCGCTGGGCCTCGCCAGCGCGCAGGTCGAGATCGACCGCATCCGCTTCAGGCGATGCAGGGCGTGGTTCCAGTGGACGGACCGCTCCGCCTGCCCACGACGGCGCGCGCTGTCGAGCGGGGGCCCGCTGCGGTTCGAGGCGGAGCCGGTCGTGCTCTACGTGGGTTCGTCCGCCTGCCAGACCTGCTCGGCGGACATGCAGGCGTTGAAGCGCGCCGCGACGGGAGCGCGCGTGGTGCTGTGGCCGGAGGATCCGGGCGCGACCAGGCCTTCCGCCAGGTCGTGACGCTCTACCACTACGACTGGCCGTTCCTGATCAACGTGCGCCCCTCGATCGTACCGGGGGTGACGCCGCCCAGCCTGGTGGTCAGTCGGGCGAGAGGGCTGGAGCAGCGGCGCGGCTGCCCGCGGACCGCATGGCCGTGCTGGCCGACGTGCTGGGCGTGCTGGCCCGGCGCGACCTGGACGAGCCGCGGCCGCGCAAGGCACTGGAATGGCCGACCCGCGGACCGTACTCTACGTGACGCCGCCACCGCCAGCCTTCCTCCCCGAAGGGCTCGCCCCCGCGGAAGAGAGGGCGAGGCGCCCGGCGGATTCCGGCGGGCCTCGACGCGTTCCGTGCGGGCCACTACCTGGAGGCGCTGCGCTTCTTCGACGCGGCCGCCTCGGAAGGCTGGCTGCTCCCGCCGGAGGCGCGCCTCAACCGGGCCGTCTGCCTCGCGAAGCTCGGACGCAAGGACGAGGCGCGGCAGCTCCTGCTGAAGATCGGGGACAGCCGCTTCCAGGAGCAGATCGACCGCATCATGGAGGGCTTGAACCTCCACAGCAGCTGAGGCCCGCCTACTGGCCGTCGGCCCACTCCAGGCGGCGCCGTTCCCAGGAAGGATCCAGCCGGGCCGTCCTTCGCGAACCTCCGCGATGACGTCTCCCGTGTGCGCGGCTCACCCGCATGCGCAGGTGCGCGGGCAGGTCCGCGAGCCGCTCGGTCCTCATCGCCGAGCCGACCGCGCTCCGCGACGAGGTAGCCCGGCCGCGGCTCGACGCCGCGCCGAGGCCGCGCCGGGCGACACCGTGCACGACCGCCGGGAGCCTCTCGCCGGGCGCGATGGCCCGCTCGCGAGCCGCTCCGCCGGCGGTCGGCCGCGTTCTGCTGCTCGACGCCCGCGAGCTCGGGCGGGCGCGCCGCGTCGCGGACGCGGACCACGACGGCGAGGTCGGTGAGGGCGTCGCCGTTGAAGTCGCCGGCCAGGAGGCCGGGGCGCGGACCGGGATCGACTTCCACCGTGCCTTCGAACAGGCGGGGTCGATCGTGGGCCTGACGTCCTCCGGCTCAGGCACCTCGTCGGACGCGGGCGCCGTCTCGCCGGGGACCGCCGACGGGAGCGACACGCTCTCTTCCGGCGTCGGCGCCTCGGCCTCTGTGCTGGCGGCGCCGGATCGAAGAGGCGCTCCCGCGACCGCGAGCGCCAGCAGGAAGACGACGAGGGGAGCGAAGCCGCATCGCGGGAGACAAGACAACGCCGGGGCGGATCATACGATCCACCCCGGCGGGTACGAGTCCGAGTCTACAGCGTCAGGAGCGACAGCAGGAAGGCCAGCACCCTCTTGCGGTTGAACGAGCTCTGGTTGTTGAAGTTGGTGCGGGCCGTGGCGGCCTGTCCGCCGTGGCGCGCGATCGCATCCTCCAGGCTGAAGCTCAGCCCGTCGTGCAGGAAGCGGCCCGCGTGCCCGCAGGCCCCACAGCGGGGCCGTGCGGATCTTGTTGCGGGTGGCGTTGCCGCCGTTCTGGACGATGCCGTCGCCCGTGCCCACGTCGTGCAGGAGGAAGTCGCCGAACGGATGGATGATCTTGTCGCCCAGCGCGTCGGGACCCTCGCCGCGCCGCCGTTGATGAGGGTTCCCGGAGGAGAGGTCGCGATGGTGCGGGTGTGGCACACGGCGCAGCCGATGTTGTTGAAGATCTGGCTGCCGGCCTCGCGCATCGGCCGAGCCGAGCGGCCCGGGTCCACCGGAGGCGCCAGCGTCGACCGCATGAACACCGCGAACAGCTCGACGTCCACGCCATCGGTGTCCACGCCGGGAGGCGCTCCGGGTGGCTTGGGGACCGGGCGGCCGTTCGACGTGTTCTCGTTGGGTTGCAGATTGCTGGTGATGCCCATCTCGTTCACGTAGGCGTCGGCGGAGAAGGACACCAGGCTGGCCTGCTGCCCCCTTGTGGCCGAAGGCGCCCCACCCGCGTGGTGCCGGGCATCTCGGAGACGGCCACGTTGATCAGCTGCTCCCGCTGGGCCGCCGGCTGTGCGTTCGCGATGTTCTGGAGGGTGGTGTTCGACACCGCCTCGACGAAGGCCGTCGCCGAGGACGCCGATGGTGGACCGCAGGGCGATCACGTTGGTCGCCGACGCGGATCTACGATCTCCTGGTCGTTCGGGTTGAAGGCGCGGTCCTGGATGAGCGATCCGCCGGGATGATCGGTGAAGGTCTGCCCGTTCCAGAAGCCGGCGCGCCGCTCGACGATCTGGCTGGTGGCGCCCAGGATCTGGTTCGCGATGTGGCATTCGCCGCAGCCGTTGCCGTTGAAGATCGGTCCCAGCCCGTCGGTGAACTCCTCGGGACCGGTGAACTCCGTGACCGCGGTGGCGAAGTTGCATTCGTCGTCAGGGATGCGCGGCATGACAGGGGAGAGGCCAGAGCCGCCTGGTTGGCGCAGAACTCCTCCGCGAAGCCGTTTGAGGTGACGGTGAACCCCGTGGGGGCTTCCGTCGGACCGGCCGCCCTGGCGGACTCACCGAGCCCGAACATGGCGGGTAGGGCGCACACGACGACTGCGCCCAGGACCTTGAGTTTGTTCATCTGCATCTCCCACGTCTAAGAGGTTGGAGGGGACGGACCTCTCACGCCGGAACACAAGTCCCTTGCGCCCCGGCGAAAGGGGCGACCAGATTGGCGTAGCTTTCTAGGGTGGTCGTGACAACGCCAGGCGCAGGGGGATGGCCAGCCACCTGGGCGCTTGCGAAACGGAAGGAACGATCGTATGCGCTGATGCGCAAGGGGAACCTCCCCAAGACGCACAACACCGTCTACCGCACGCCTACCGACAGTCCGGCGCGTTAAAGTTAGACGGACTCTAGGGCTGTGGCGCGTCGAATGTCAACAGGAAAGTAGGGCCTCGGAAACCTTTACAGCAGAAGGGGCTGGGCGCCTCGCTGGCCCTCACTGCTAGACTGCGGACACGCGAAAGGAGAAAATGCCCATGGCCCAGGCCGCACCTCGTGCCGTCATCGATACCAAGTTCGGGGAGATCGAGTTGGAGCTCTTCTCGGACAAGGCGCCCGGCCACGTGAAGAACTTCACGGACCTCGCGAAGAAGGGCTTCTACGACGGCACCACCTTCCACCGCGTCATCCCCGGCTTCATGATCCAGGGGGCGACCCCAACACGCAGCGATCCCGAGGGCCTCGCGGACCAGCCACGGCACCGGCGGTCCCGGCTACAACATCAAGCGCGGAGTTCAACGACACGCCCCACAAGCGCGGCGTCGTCTCGATGGCGCGCGCCCAGAGCCCCGACAGCGCGGGCTGCGCAGTTCTTCATCGTGGTGAAGGACTCCGAGCTTCCTCGACCGCCAGTACACCGCGTTCGGCCGCGTGGTGCGCGGGATCGAGGTGGCCGACCAGATCGTGAACGCGCCGCGCGACGCGCGGCGACAACCCGACCGAGCGCATCGACATGAAGGTGCGCGTGGTCGAGCTGAAGCCCTGGAGCGCGAAGCCAAGCTGCGCGTCGCGGATCCCGCCGCGGCGCGGCAGGCGGTGGAGCGGCTGGGCGCGCGCCTGGTGCGCGCCAGGCACTTCGAGGACAACCTGCTGCTGGACGACGCCGCGCGCACGCTGGCCGGCCGCGGGTGCGCGCTGCGCCTGCGCCGGGCCGATGGACGGGCGGTCCTCACGTACAAGGGCCCCCGGCTGGAGACGGACGACCGGGTGAAGGTCCGTCCCGAGATCGAGAGTCGAGGTGGCTGACGCGGACGTGGCGGAGTCGCTGCTGGGCGCGCTCGGCTTCGGCCCGCCTTCCGCTATCAGAAGTTCCGCGAGGTCTGGGGCTGGAAGGACGCGGAGATCGTGGTGGACGAGACGCCGCTGGGCGCCTTCCTCGAGATCGAGGGTCCGCCGGAGACGATCGACGAGGCCGCGCGCGCCCTGGGCCTTCATCCCGGCGACTACGTGCTCGACTCGTATCCCGCGCTCTTCCGGGCCGCGGGCGGGCGCGGGCGACATGGTCTTCTGAAGGCCAGGCGCGCGTTGAAGGCCATGATCCTGGCCGCGGGGCTCGGCACGCGCATGCGGCCGCTGACCCGCCTGCGCGCGAAGCCCGCGCTGCCCGTGCTGGACCGGCCGCTGCTGCACTGGACGCTGGACGCGCTGGCGGACGCCGGCGTGCGCGAGGTCGCGATCAACACGCATCACCTGCCCGCGACCGTGCGGGACGCCGTGGGCACGGGCGAGCGGTGGGGGATGCGCGTCACCTGGTCGCACGAGCGGCGCGTCCTGGGGACGGGCGGCGGTCCGCGGCGGCTGCGCCGCTTCTTCGGCGACGCGCCGTGCCTGCTCGTGAACGGCGACGTGTTCTTCCGCTTCCCACTGCGGGCGCTGTTCGAACGACAGCGGCGCACGGGCGCGGCCAGTGGTGCTGGGGCTCATCCCGAACCCCGACCCGGTCCGCTACAGCGCCGTGGCCATGGACGGCCAGGGACGCATCCGGGCGATCGCGGGCCGGCCCCGCGCCGCGCGCGGCCGGCCGTGGCTGTTCACCGGCATCCATCTCATCGACCCCGCGCTCCTCGATCGCCTGCCCGCGGGACGGTCCGACTCCGTGCGCGACCTGTACCTGCCGCTCCTGGATGAAGGCGTGCGCATCGACGGCGTCCACCTGCGAGGCGCGTGGTACGATCTGGGCGCTCCGCCGCTCTACCTGGCGTCCCAGCTGGCCATGCTTCGCACGCGCGCCCGGGCTGGTCGCGCGGCTGCCTCCGCGGTCCGGGGTCGGCCGTGGGCGAGGACGCGCGCGTGACCCGCACGCGTCATCGGGAGCGGGGCGCGGATCGGGGATGGGGCGGTGGTGGAGGACAGCGGTCGTGTGGGAAGGCTCGCGGGTCGGCAAGGGGGCAGTGGTGCGCGGATCGATCGTGGCGGGGGCCACGCTCAAGGCCGGGACCCGGATCGAGCGCGCAATCGTGATGCCGGGCCGCCCCGCGCGCGTCTGGCCGCTGGAGGCGCCCGTCCGATGAGCCCATCCGTTCCCAAGAAGCGCGCGCGCACGCCGTCGCGGCGAGGGCTCACCCGCAGCAACGAGGAGGGCTTCGACGCGGCGGTGCGCCGCTTCCTGCGTGCCCGCTGGGGCGCGCGGGCGGAGAACGGCGCGCATCAGCCCGCTCGCGGGCGACGCCTCGACGCGGCGCTACTTCCGCGTGCAGGAGACCCGCGACACCAGCGTGGTCGCGCTCCACCCCGAGCCCTTCGACGGCGAGAGCGCGCCCTTCCTGGTCGTGCACGGTTTGCTCGCGGGCTGGGGCGTGCCGGTCCCGCGCATCCTGGGCGTCGACGGCCCCCAGGGCGTCATGTGGCTGGAGGACCTGGGCGACGTCACGCTGCAGACGGCGCTGCTGGAGTCGAGCGCGGCCCAGCAGCGCGACTTCTACCGGCAGGCGCTCGACCAGCTGGTGCGCCTGCAGCGCGAGCGCCGGGCAGGGCCGCAGGGCGCGTCCTGCTTCCAGATCGCGTTCGACTTCGAGAAGCTGTCGTGGGAGCTGCACTTCTTCTGGAAGCACTTCCTGGAGGCCTTCGCGGGTGCGACCTGTCGGTCGAGGACCGCGCGTCGGTCGCGGACGGCTTCCACCGGCTGGCGTCGGAGATCGCGTCCTGGCCGCGCGTGCTCTGCCACCGCGACTTCCACAGCCGCAACCTGATGCCGCACGGCGGGGAGCTCGTCTGGATCGACTTCCAGGACGCGCGCATGGGGCCCGCCACGTACGACCTTGCTTCGCTGCTGCGCGACTCCTACGTCGACCTGCCGAGGAGTTCGTGACCGAGCGGATCGAGGAGTTCCGCCAGCGGGCCGTGCCTGGCGAGTCGCGGGACACGTTCCAGCGGCGGTTCGAGCTCATGTCGATCCAGCGCAACCTGAAGGCGCTCGGGCACGTTCGGCTACATGAGCACGTCCGCGGCAGCGCCGTCTACCTGCCCTACATCCCGCGCACGCTGGCCTCGGCGCGGCGCAACCTGGTCCGCCATCCGGAGCTGTCGGGCCTGCACCGGGCGCTGGCGCGCCATCTCGAGGAGCTGCGATGAACACCGTCCGCATCGTGGATTTCGGCTCGCACGTCGGGGAGGAGGTCCGCGTCCAGGGCTGGCTGCACAACAAGCGCTCCTCGGGAAGCTGCAGTTCCTGATCGTGCGCGACGGCAGCGGGTTCGCGCAGGCGGTGATGGCGAAGGCGGCGGTCCCGCCCGAGGCCTGGGCGGCGGGCGAGGCCATGGGGCAGGAGTCCTCGCTCGAGCTGACCGGCAAGGTGAAGGCCGACAGCCGCGCGCCGGGCGGATACGAGGTCGACGTGACGGGCCTCTCCGTGGTGCACGCGACCCACGACTACCCGATCACGCCCAAGGAGCACGGGACCGCGTTCCTCATGGAGCACCGGCATCTCTGGCTGCGCTCACAGCGCCAGCACGCGGTGATCCGCATCCGCCACGCGGTGGTGAAGGCGGTGCGCGACTATCCTGACGACTCAGGGCTTCACGCTCGTGGACACGCCGATCTTCACGCCGGCTGCCTGCGAGGGCACGACGACGCTCTTCGGCGTGCCCTACTTCGACGAGGGCACGGCCTACCTCGACGCAGAGCGGCCAGCTCTACAACGAGGCGAACGCGGCCGCGCACGGCAAGGTGTACTGCTTCGGGCCGACCTTCCGCGCCGAGAAGTCGAAGACGCGGCGCCACCTGACCGAGTTCTGGATGGTCGAGCCGGAGATCGCGTTCGCGCACCTGCAGGACGCGATCACGGCTGGCGCAGGACCTCATCTGCTCGGTCGTCGCGCGCGTCCTGGAGACGCGCAAGGAGGAGCTGAAGACGCTCGAGCGCGACGTCACGAAGCTCGAGCGGATCCAGGCGTCCGTTCCCGCTGGCTGCACTACGACGACGCGATCAAGCTGATCGCGGCCAAGGGCTCGGAGACGAAGTGGGGGAGCGACTTCGGTGGCACGGACGAAACCGTGATCGCGGAGTCCTACGACCGGCCGGTGGTCGTGCACCGCTTCCCGTCGGCCATCAAGGCGTTCTACATGGAGCCCGACCCGGACCGGCCGGAGCTGTCGCTCTCGGCCGACATCCTGGCCCCCGAGGGCTACGGCGAGATCGTGGGCGGCGGCGAGCGCATGTCGTCGGCCGAGCACCTGCTGAAGCGCATCCACGAGCACCAGCTGCCCGAGGAGGCGTTCCGCTGGTACATCGACCTGCGCCGCTTCGGCAGCGTTCCGCACGCCGGCTTCGGCATGGGCATCGAGCGCGTCGTGACCTGGATCTGCGGCCTCGAGCACCTGCGCGAGACGATCGCCTTCCCGCGCATGCTGTACCGCATCTACCCGTAGCGCGCGCCTCAGGCACATGAGCGTCGTGGGCCATCTGGGGCACCTGGCCGCGTGGGCGGTGGGTGTCTCGGCCGTCCTCCTCTCGACGCTCGTCCTGCTGCGCGTCCTGGACGTTCGGGGCGCGCTGCCCATGCTGCTCGCCACGGCGGTCCTCGGCCCGGCCCAGATGGTGCTCGCGATCGAAGCGCTCTCGCCCGCGGGCCTCATCGGCCTCTGGCCCCTCCTGGTCTTTCACGTCGCCGTCGCCGTGGTCCTCCTGGCCTGCGGCCTCCGGCCCGCGCGGATCTCGCCGCGGGAGGTCCGCGAGTCCGTCCTGCGGGCGACTCCGGGCGTTCCGTTGCGACTGCTGCTGGCGGCCACCGCACTGGCGGCGATCGCGCTCCTGGCGCTCGTCTGTCGCGTGCCGCCCAACAACCAGGACGGGCTCACGTACCACATGACGCGCGTGGCCGTGTTCCTTCAGCACGGCACCCTGGACGCCTGGGCGGCGCCCGACCCTGCGGCTCACCGTCATGCCTGCCAACGCGGAGCTCCTCATCCTCTGGCAGGTGGCTCTGCTCAGGCACGACCTGACGGCGGGGCTCGTGCAATGGATGAGCTGGGTCGGCACGATGCTGGCCGTGTTCGGCATCGGCCGGGAAGCGGGCCTGCCGCGCGCGCGCGCCGCGTTCGGCGCGCTCGCCGCTCGGTGCGCTGCCCGCCGCGGTCCTGCAGGCGACCTCGGTGCAGAACGACCTCACCACGGCGTTTTTCGTGGCGGTGGCGCTCTTCTTCGGGAGCCGCGCGCTCGATGTCGGCGTCCCCGGCGCGCTGCTGGCGGGTGCTTCGTTCGGCCTGGCGCTGGGGACCAAGCCGACGGCGGCGCTGGCGCTGCCCGCGTTCGCGCTGTTCCTGGCGGCGCGCGTGCGGTCGCGCGGAGGCCCGTGGCCCTGGCGCCGCCTGGGTCAGCTGTGCGCGTCGGGCGCGCTGGGCGTGGCCCTGCTGGGGAGCTACGTGTACGTCCAGAACGTCCGGCGCTTCGGGTCGCCCTCGGGACCGCCCGTGTTCCGGGACCTCATGAGCCCCAGCCGGCCGTCGCCGCGCGACTTGTGGTCCAACGGCGCACGGCTGGCGCTGCGCCTGCTGGACCCCGCAGGCTCGGTGCCTCCCGACACCAGGGCCGCCTCCTGGCTGGTGCGCGGGTATGGCCGTGTCCAGGACGAGTGGTTCCGGAGGCTCTCGGTCGCGCCAAGCATTCCGGCGGATTTCAGGGCGTCGGCTGGAGGCGTTTCGACGGCCTGCGCCCGCACGAGGACCTCGCGCTCTTCGGGCCCCTCTACGGTGCGGTGCTCCTCCTGGGTGCGACCTGGGCGCTGGTGCGTTCCCCGTGGCGACCCGAGGATGCGCGCCCTGGGCGCGGGCACGCTCCTGTACCTGGCCGGCATCGCGACCGTGTTCCGCTACCAGCAGTTCCACGGCCGCTTGCTGCTCACGGCCGCGGCGATCGGCGGCCCGCTGCTGGGGATCGCGTTCCGGGACCGGCCGGGCTGGGCGCGCCAGGCCTCGAACCTTCTCCTCGCGAGCGCGTGCGTCTCGGCGCTCGTCGCCTGCGTCCTCTACAACGACCGCAAGCCCTTCTTCGGTCCGAGCTCTGTCTGGGCGACAGGCGATCGCGTCTCACGGATGAGGACGGGGCAGCCCGGGCTCGACGCCACGCTCCGGCTGCTCGAGCGGCTTCCGCCGGGCCGGCTCGCCGTCCTGCCCCTGCAGCCGGACGCGGCCTCGTATCCCTACTTCGGGAGACACCTCGATCGTCCGGTGACGCTCATCCATGCCGGGCACCTGGCGAGCCTCTCGGCCGCGGCGCTGCCGGAGGCGGACTACCTGCTGGCCGCGGCGGACCTCCAGTACGTCTACGTCGAGGGCGAGCGGCCCGCCGCGCCGGCTTCGCCCTGGGTGGACGTCCTCGACCCGTCCCTGCTCCGCCGCGAGCTGCGTGGCGGCGCGTCCGGCTGGCTCACGCTCTTCGATGCCGAGGTCCTCGGGGATCCCCTGGTCCTCTTCGCGCACCGCTTCGACCGCGCGACCGCGGCGGCCGGACGGCCGGGGGTGCTGAACCCCCAGCCCGAGCCGTACCCGGACGGCTGGGCCCATCCCGTCTTCCGGATCCCGGTGCTGCTCGATCAGGCGAGGCGCGTGCTGGTCGTGTCCGGCGATCCGCTTCCGTCCGCGCTGCCGGTGCGGCTCGTGGCCAGCCTGCCCTCGGGTGAGACCCTCGCGCGCTTTCGAGACGGCGCGCGAGGGACGCTTCACGATGCGCGTCCCGCTCGACGACGCCCACGCGATCACCAGCGCGCTCTACATCCAGGTGACGATCACGACGACCCATGGCGAGACCGCGCGCGCGCGCGCGCGCGGCGACCCGCGGGACCTGTCGTGGGCCTTCCCACGGTTCGAGCTGCAGGCCGGCGACTGATGCTCGCTCGTCTATGTCTCCGGGCACGGGTTCGGGCACTCCACGCGGACGGCCGAGGTGCTGGGCGGCGCTGCGGGCGCTGGAACCGGGGGTCGCGATCACGAGTCGTGACGGCCGCGCCCGCGTTCCTGTTCGAGGGGCTGGAGGCGACGGTCCAGGCGCTGGCGTGCGACGTGGGGCTCGTGCAGCGCGGGCCGCTGGTGATCGACGAGGACGCCACCGCAGCCGAGTGCGTTGGCGTTCCAGGAGCGCTGGCCGGACCTGGTCCGGCAGGAGGCGCTTTGGCTCGGCGCGTCGGGCGCGCGGGCCGTGCTGGGCGACATCCCCCGATCGCCTTCGCGGCCGCGCAGGCGGCGGGCGTTCCGTCCCTCGCCCTCGGGAACTTCTCGTGGGACTGGATCTACCGCGAGCTGGCCCATGGCCGCGCGGGCATGATGGAGGCGGCGGACGCCGCGGCGTCGTCGTACGGCTCCGCCGGCCTGCTGCTCGAGCTGCCCTTCGCCGGCGACCTGCGGGCGTTCCGCGCCGCGAGCGCATCCCAATGATCGCGCGGCGGCCCCGCATGCCTCGTGCGCGAGCCCGCGAGACGCTGGGCCTGTCGGCCGACCGCCCGGCGGTCCTCTTCTCGTTCGGCGGGTTCGGATTCGGCAAGGCGCGCCGCGATCAGGCCTCGCTGGAGCCGCTGCGCCGCCGGTTCCAGCTCTCGACGAGCTCGACGTGACGCGCGAGCGGCTGCGTTCGCTGGGGCTCGTGTACCAAGACGTCGTGGGCGCGGTGGACGTCGTCGTCACCAAGCCCGGGTACGGGATCGTGACCGACGCGATCGCGGCGGGGACGCGGCTCCTGTATACCGAGCGCGGCGACTTCCCGGAGTACCCGGTGATGGTCGGGGAGATGCCGCGCTACCTGGCGGCCGCGCACGTCTCGGGCGAGGACCTGCGGGCGGGACGGCTGGACGGCGCGCCTCGAAGACGTGCTGTCGCGCGCGCGCCGGAAGCCCCGCGCCTCGACGGCGCCGCGGTGGCCGCGTCGCGCATCCGGGAGCGGCTCGGCTAGCCGCCCCAGCTCGCGCGCAGCTCCTTGTTGAGCAGCCCGCCCATGCGGATGTAGAGACGCCGCGTCTGCCCGCTGTCGAAGCTGCCGGTGATCCGCCGCGTCCCGCTCCATCCGTCGCCGCTCACCTGCACGCGGACCTCGCGCTCGCCAGGCCTCACCTTGATGGTGGCGCGCTCGCGTCCCTTGCGCAGCTTGAGCACCACGAGGTCCTCGGAGACGTAGCTCTCGAGCGGCTCCTCCAGCGCCAGGTCGTCGTCGACGTACACCCGCAGCGTGCCGGAGCGGAACGAGTGCTCGAGGTCCACCTCGAGCTGCGCCGAGGGACCGGCCAGCGGCGCGAGCGGTCCGGCGGGCACGAGGCTGTTGCCGCCGGGGAGGAGCCCGAGGACGGCGAGCCCGGCAGCCGCCAGCGCGCCGCCGAGGATGAGGAGCTCGCGACGGCTCCGGAGCCACGAGGCGGCCGGAGCGGTCGCCGGGACCGGCGGGATGGGCGCGCCCGACGGCGTCGGCCGTGCGGGAGGATCGAGCGGGAGCGGCTCGAGGTCGGCTCCTCCAGGAGCGCTTCCAAAGGGTGCGCGCGCGCGGCCAGCGTCCCCATCGTCTCGCTCTGGCGGCGTGCCTGGTGCCGCGGCGTACGGCCGCCAGCCACGTCCTCCAGGTCCTCCGCGAACTCGAGGGCGTTCGCATGGCGATCGGCGGGGTTCTTGGCCAGCGCGCGGGCCACGAGCGCGTCGAGGCCGGGCGGTGCAGGCCCGGCATCACCCGCGACGGCGGCTCGGGGTCGCGAAACGTGATGAGGGCGAGGGTGGCCGTGATGGTGCCGCCGTCGAAGGCCACGCGGCCGGTGAGCATGAAGTACAGCACCGCGCCCAGCGAGAACAGGTCGCTGCGGCCGTCGAGCGGCTGGGTGGCGAAGCTGCTCGGGGAGACGTACGACGGCGTGCCCATGAACTGGCCGGTGGACGTGAGCTCCAGCGACGGCAGCTTGGCGATCCCGAAGTCCATGATCTTCGGCTGCCCGTCGTCCAGCACCATGATGTTCGAGGGCTTGATGTCGCGGTGGACGATCCCGCGCGCGTGCGCGGTGTGGAGCGCCCGCGCGAGGCGGGCGGCCATCTCCAGCGCGCGACGCCAGTCGAGCGGGCCGTCGCCGCGCACCACCTCGTCGAGGGCGCCCGCGCAGGCGCTCGAAGGCGATGAAGGGCCGGCCGGTATCGGGGTCGCGCCCGAGGTCGTGCACGACCACGACCGCGGGATGGGACAGGCCCGCGGCCGCCCGCGCCTCGGCCAGGAAGCGCTGGTCGAAGCCGTCCTGCTGCTCGGACGACGCGCTGAAGGTGAGCTGGATGCTCTTGAGCGCGACCGTGCGCGCGAGCTCGGGATCGTACGCCTCGTAGACGACGCCCATCATCCCGCGGCCGATCACGCCTCGGATCTCGTAGCGGCCGATGGTGCGGGGAAGGGCTTCGGGCAAGGGCTTCGCTCCGCGCCATTGTCGTACGAAACGACGAGCGGCGCGGGCGCCTCTGGGGCCCGCGCCGCGGGATCACGGGCCCCGGACGGGCCCGCTGACGGTGCTACTGCTTGGGCGCTTCCGCCGTGGGGAGGGCGCTCTCGGGCACCTTGATGAAGCTGACCTCGGCGCACTCCTCGGGAGCCGCGCCGTCCTTGCAGGTGAGGGTGACCTTGTCGCCCGCCTTGACCTTCTTGAGGCGATACATGGCGAGCGGGCCCACCAGGGCGCTCTTCTCTCCAGCCGTGGTCTTGAAGGTCAGGGTCTTCTTCTCGATGTCGGCGGACACGATCTCGGCCTCGACCTTGTGCGTCTTGGGGGCTTCTGGCCTCGGCCGCCTGGGCGGCGTCGGCGGGCTTGGCCGGCTCCGTGGCCGGGCCGGGGCCTGGCGCGGCGGCGGCGAAGGCCGCGGTCGCGAGCACGAGGGCGAGCGGCAGAGCGAGCTTCTTCATGAGAGTCCTATCCTCCATGGGACGTGGTCGAAAGATGACCATCTCTTCCGCGGAGCAATCGTGATGCCAGCTCGCGGACGACGTAACTTCCTCGACGGCAGGCCCCGAGCGTCCCGGCGGGGCAGACCCTGCACGAGAGCGTGCAGGATCTGCACCGATATGCCCTAGAGCCCGATGAACTCCAGTCCGTTCATCGCGTACTTCTGAGGTCCGCCTCGTACTTGCGGAAGAGGACCAGGTTGGCCGGCGGGACGTCCAGCGAATGGGCCGCGTCGCGCGCCGCCTCGCCCTGCTTCTCCAGGTCCTTCGTGCCCTTCTCGAGCTGTTTGCGCGCCTCGGGGTCCTTGCCCGCGGCGCCCTCGGCGGCCTTCTCCATCTGCTCGGCCGCCTTCTCGTACGCCTCGCCGACCGCCTCGGAGGTGCTCTTGCCGCCCGTGGCCTCGGACACCTGCGCGGCCCAGCCGGACGCGTAGACCTGCCGCACCAGGAACGCGTACTCGTCGTCGCCCATGGCCTGCGTCGACCTGCGCCTTCGCCTGGGCCAGTCGGATCTCGTTCAGCAGGGCGAAGGCTTTGCGGACGTCGCCGAGGTCGCCCTCCTTCTTGTCCTTCATGGCCTTGATGGCGCCTCGTTCTTCTCGTACACGGCGTACACCGCGCTTGCGGACCTCCAGGAACTTCAGGAGCTGCGGCTCGTGATGATGATGCCGTCGTCGGGCGCGACGAACGTGTTCTTGTTGGCCTGCGTCTTCAGGTCGGTGATCTGCTTCTGCTCGGCCACCATCGTCTCGGCCCTTGCCCTTGACCCAGAAGATCCCGGCCCCCACCGTGAGCACGACGACGACCACAGCGATCAGCGCGGCGATCCCGCAGCCGATGGCGATCTTTCGCACCCGTTCCCAAGGCGCCTCCTCCTCGCGTTTGCCGCGAAAACGCGAGATGTTAGCCCAACTTGGCGCCGCTAGCGCTATACTGTCCGGTCGGCCGTCCGGGCGCAGCGGCCGTCAGAGGCGGAGGCGACATGGAACCGACGTGGCACGACGGGCTGAGCCGCAAGGCGCTGGTGGAGCTGGTCGAGGCCCTGCTTTCCGCCCTGGACAAGGCCGTGCCGCGGCTGGACGCCGATCGCGCACCACCTCTCCCTGATCTCCCAGCAGGGCGAGGAGAACGAGATCCTGGGCGGGATCAGCGACCAGGTGGCCGACATCGGCGACGAGCTCTACGCCGCCAGCGACCGCGACAAGCTCCGCGAGTGGGGCAACGAGATCGACGCGCCGGAAAAGGCGCACTGAGCGCGACCCGCCGGAGACCGACGCGTCTGAGCTGAAGGACACAGGGAACGCCGCCGGAAGGCTGGGCGCCCGCTGACGCTTCGACGCCGCCGGTCCGCCGATGGCGCCGCGCCTGCCGGCGAGGCGCTGACGCGTGGGCCTCGTCAGCCTGGGCTGCCCCAAGAACCTCGTGGACGGCGAGGTCATGCTGGGCCAGCTGCAGGCCCGCGGCGCATGCGCTGGTGGCCGACGCGCGAGGACGCCGACGTCATCGTCGTCAACACCTGCGCGTTCATCGACCGGGCCAAGCAGGGAGTCGATCGACGCCATCCTCGAGATGGCGCGCGAGAAGGAGACCGGAGCGCGCGCGCCGGCTGGTGGTCACGGGCTGCCTGGCCCAGCGCTACGACGCAGGAGCTGCGCCGCGAGATCCCGGAGATCGACGCCACGCTGGGCACCGGCCAGGTGGAGGACATCCTGGCGCGCGGTCGAGGGCGAGGCCACCGTCACCGACGCGCGAAGCGCCGCCGACCTGGGTCTACGACCACGCGTCGCCGCGCGTCCTGACGACGCCCGCCCACACTGGCCTACGTGAAGATCAGCGAGAGGCTGCGACTACACCTGCTCGTTCTGCATCATCCCCACCTTGCGCGGGCGGCATCGCAGCCGCGCGCCGGAGGACATCGTGGCCGAGGTGCGCGTCGCTGGCCGCGCGCGGCGTCAGGGAGATCGTGCTCGTGGCCCAGGACTCGACGCGCTACGGCCTGGACCTCGGGATGCGCGACGGCCTGGCCTGCTGCTGCGCCGGCTCGGCCGCGATCGACGGCGTCCGCTGGATCCGCGTCATGTACGCCTATCCGGCCACCGTGTCACGACGCCATCCTCGACGCGATCGCCGTCCGAGGACAAGGTCGTGAAGTACGTGGACATGCCGCTGCAGCACGCGAGCGAGCCGGTGCTCGAAGCGCATGAAGCGGCCCACCGGCACGCGGCAACCTGCTCGGGATGGTGGAGCGCATGCGCGCGCGCGTCCCGGGCGTGGCGTTCCGCACGTCGTTCATCGTGGGCTTCCCGGGGAGACGGACGCGGATTTCGAGGAGCTGCTCGCCTTCGTCGCAGGCGGCGGAGTTCGACAACGTCGGCGTGTTCACGTTCTCGGACGAGGAGGGCACCACGTCGTTCGACCTGCCGGGCGCGATCGCCCCGCGGTCGAAGGAAGCGCCGCGCCGCCGGCTGTCATGAGCCTGCAGAAGACGATCGCGCCCGGCAGGAACAAGCGCCGGGTCGGCGAGCGCCTCGAGGTCCTGGTGGAGGGAACCCACGCCGACACCGGACCTCCTCCTGCGAGGCCGGCTCGTCACCGCAGGCCCCCGAGATCGACGGCCGGTGATCATCAACGACGGCACGCGCCTCGCCGGGCAGCTTCGTGACCTGCGAGGTCACCGAGGCCCATCCCTACGATCTGGTGGCGCGGATGGTCTAGGCGGTGATGGTGAGGGCTTGCAAGCGCCGTCCCATCATCGTGTATAATGGGGGTTCCAGCTCGGGCTGTTGCACCAGAGTGGGCATGGCCCACTCTTTTTTTGGGGAAGAGCTGAAGGCTGGCCGAGGCGTCAAGGAAGCGGTCGCAGGCGTGGCCGAGCGGGTGACGGCAGGCCGCGGCTTCGAGCTGGTGGACGTCGAGATCTGAAGACCGCACCGGGCGGCAGTCGGGTGGTGCGCGCTGTTCGTGGACAAGGACGGCGGCATCGGCCTCGACGACCTGCAGTCGGTCTCGGAGGAGGTCTCGGCCATCCTCGACGCCGAGGACCCGATCCGAGCCCCGTACACCCTCGAGGTGTCCTCCCCGGGCTGGATCGGCCCCTGAAGGCGCGAGGCGGACTACCGCACGTTCTCCGGGCAAGCTCGCGCGAGCTCTCGAGCTACGAGCCGGTCGACGGGCGGCGCCACTGGGCGGGGCGGCTGCTAGTCGCGTCGAGGACGGCGCCGTCGAGTCTGGCCCTGAGAAGGAGGGCGGCGCCGTCTGCCGCGTCCCGCTCGACAAGATCGCGCACGGGCGCCTGGAAGTCGAGTTTCCGAGCGACCCGCAATAACCAGACCCATGGCCAACCAGCTTCGACAGCAGATCGACCAGATCAGCCGGGAGAAGAACATCAACCCGGAGGTGATCATCGCCGCCATCGAGGACGCGATCCTCACCGCCTCGAAGAAGTACTACAAGAGCGACGAGGACCTGCGCAGCCGCTTCAACGACGAGACCGGGCAGATCGAGGTCTTCGCGGTCAAGCAGATCGTGGAGGACGTCGAGATCGCCGAGACCCAGATCAGCCTCGACGAGGCGCAGAAGCTCATCCCCGAGGCCGAGGTCGGGCCAGGAGATCGAGTTCCCCAAGCCCACCGACATCCTGGGCCGCATCGCGGCCCAGACCGCGAAGCAGGTGATCTTCCAGAAGGTGCGCGAGGCCGAGCGCGACAACGTCTTCGCCGAGTACTCGGGCCGCGTGGGCGAGGTCGTCAACGGCATCATCAAGCGCCAGGAGATGGGCGACTTCGTCGTGGACCTCGGCCGCGCCGAGGCGCGTGCTGCCGCGCAAGGAGCAGAGCCGCGCCGAGACCTACCAGACCGGCGACCGCGTGCGCGTCGCCATCGTCAAGGTCGCTGAAGTCCGCCAAGGGCCCGCAGGTGGTGGTGAGCCGCACCGATCCCGCCCTGCTCATCAAGCTGTTCGAGATGGAGGTGCCCGAGATCTACGACGGCACCGTCCAGATCCGGGGCTGCGTGCGCGAGGCGGGCGAGCGCGCCAAGGTGGCGGTGATCTCGCGCGAGAAGGACGTGGACCCGGTGGGCGCCTGCGTCGGGCATGAAGGGCACGCGCGTGCAGTCGATCATCCGCGAGCTGCGCGGCGAGAAGATCGACATCGTGGAGTGGAGCGACGACCCGATCACCTTCGTGATGAAGGCGCTCTCGCCCGGCCAAGGTCGAGCCGCGTCTCGATCGTCGACGAGGAGCAGCGGATCATGGAGGTCGTCGTCGAGGACAAGCAGCTCTCGCCTCGCCATCGGCAAGAAGGGCCAGAACGTCCGGCTCGCGGCCAAGCTCGTGGGCTGGCGCATCGACATCAAGAGCGAGGAAGAGAAGCGCCAGGAGGTCGAGGCCGGAGATGGCGCGCATGGCAGCGCGTGGTCGACGAGCTGCGCAGCCTGGCGCACGGTGCGGCGACAAGATCATCCAGAAGCTGATCGACGCCGGCGTCGGCGGGCTCGCCCACCTCGCTCGAGATGACCGACGAGGAGATCTGCTCAGATCGAGGGCATCGGGCCCAAGACCGCCGAGAAGATCCGCGAGGCGGCCGCCGACGCCAAGGTCGGAGTGGGACAGCGCGACGCCGAGGAGGCGGCGCGGCTCGAGGCCGAGCGGCCGAGCAGGCAGCAGGCGGCGGCCGAGGCAGGCGGCGGAGGCAGGCCGCGGCCGACGGCGGAAGCGCGCGCGCCGGAGCCGAGGCAGCGGCGGAGGCCGGAGGCGCAGCCGGACGCCGAGCGAGCCGCCGGACCGAGACCGAGGCAGCGCGCGAGCCGGCCGCGCCGGTGGCCGCGCGGCAGGAGTCGAGCCGAGGAGGGGAGCCGGATGGTGAACGTTAGGGTCTTCCAGCTCGCGCGGGATCTCGGATCTCCCGAGCCAGGAGGTCATCGACCGCCTGAAGAAGCTCGGGGTGGACGTCGAAGACCGCCTCCAGCTCGATCGACGAGGACACCGCGGACAAGCTGAAGCGCGCGCCTCAAGATCGACGCCCTCACCGCCCGCAAGCGGCGCATCTACGGCAGCGAGGAGGACGAGGCCGAGCGCGAGCTGCAGGAGCGGGCCGCAGGCCGCGCAGGTCGCGGCCGAGCGCGAGGCAGCGCGACGAGGCGGCCGCCGAGGCGCGGCCGCCGCCGAGGCGCGCAAGGCCGCGAAGCACGTCGCGGCGCGAAGGCGGAGAAGGAGGCCGAGGCGCCAAGGTCCGAGCTGGCCGCCGACGAGCCGCCGCCGGCGCTCATCCATCCGCCGGGCGCGCCGCGGCTGGCCGCCGAGGCACGCACGGCCGCGTCCGAGTCCCGCGACGACGAGCCGAAGAGACGGTCGAGGAGAGCAGAGGCCGAGGACGCCGACCGAGGACGCGGCCGGTGCCGCCGCGCCGCCGGCGAGCCGCCGCCCGCAGCACGGCGGCCGCCGCCGCTCGCGCGCACACGGTCCCGTGCGCCGCCCGTGCGCGCCGCGCGCGTGACCGGGCCCGTACGCCCGATCGCGCCTCGCGGCTCGCGCCTCCGCCGCCGCCGCGCCCGCGGCCAGCGCCGTGGCAGCGGCTCGCGCACCGACGCCCGCGTGGCACCGAGCGCGCCGCGTCCCGCGCGCGCCGCGTCCGGCGCGCCGGCCTGCGCGCCGGTGCGGCCGATCGCGCCGCCGCGGCCCGTCGCGCCGCGTCCCACGGACCGCATCCGACGAGCCCGCATCCGGTGGCCGGCGGCGCGCTGCCGCGCTCGCCGCACCTGGTGGCGCCGGGCCGTCCCGGCATGCTCCGGGCCGCGCGCCCGGTCTCGCCGTATCCCGGCCGGCCCGCGCCGCCGGCGGCCGTCCGCGCCCCGCGGGCCGCCCCGCGCCGCGCCAGGACGCGCGGCGTGCCAGACCATCGCCCAGCGCGCCAGGAGAGCGCCCGGTCTACACCGGGCCGCCCCGCAAGATCACGCTGACCGAAGGCGTGACGGTGAAGGAGCTCGGCGAGAAGATGGCCGGACGTCAAGTAGCCGCGACATCATGAAGGCGCTCATCTCGCGCGGCATCATGGCCACCGTGAACCAGACGCTCGAGCCGGCGCTCGCGATCGAGATCTCCAAGGAGTTCGGGTACGAGGCCGCCATCCAGTCCTTCGAGGAGGAGGTGGTCCAGGAGCAGGCGGTCGAGTCGAAGCCCGAGGACCTGCGTGCCGCGCGCGCCCGTGATCACGGTCATGGGCCACGTCGACCACGGCAAGACGTCGCTGCTCGACGCCATCCGCGACGACCACGCGTCGCCGCGGGCGAGGCGGGCGGCATCACCCAGCACATCGGCGCGTACCACGTCGGACGCGGCGACGCGGCAGGTCGTCTTCCTCGACACGCCGGGCCACGAGGCGTTCACCCTCGATGCGCGCGCGCGGCGCCAAGGTCACCGACATCGTCGTCCTGGTGGTGGCGGCCGACGACGGCGTGATGCCGCAGACGGTGGAGGCGATGGACCACGCGCAAGGCCGCCGGGCGTGCCGATCGTCGTGGCCGTGAACAAGATCGACAAGCCGGACGCCCAGCCCGACCGCGTGAAGCAGCAGCTCTCCGACCGCGGGCTCATGCCCGAGGAGTGGGGCGGCACGACGGTCTTCGTGAACGTCTCGGCCAAGAAGAAGCAGAACCTGGAGCAGCTGCTGGAGATGCTGCTGCTGGTGGCCGACCTGCAGGAGCTGAAGGCCAACCCCAAGCAGGCCGGCGGTGGGCACGGTGCTCGGAGGCGCGGCTCGACAAGGGCCGCGGTCCGGTCGCGACCATCCTGGTGCAGGACGGCATCCTCGCCGTCGGGGACACCGTGGTGGCGGGCGCCGTCACCGGGCAGCGTCCGTGCGCTCGCGGACGACCACGGCGCGCGGCTCACAGAGCGCGGGACCGTCCACTCCGGTCGAGCTGCTGGGCCTGGCGGCGCTGCCGGAGCCCGGGCGACCAGCTGCTGGTCGTGACCGACAGCATGAAGGCGCAGTCGATCGTCGCCTTCCGGCAGCTCAAGCTGCGCGAGAAGGCGATGTCGGCCTCGTCGCAAGATCAAGCTCGAGGACCTGTGGCGCGCGATCGCCGACGGCCAGCTCCAGGAGCTGCCGCTGGTGATCAAGGCGGACGTGCAGGGCTCGGTCGAGGCCGTCTCCGACCAGCTCGATGAAGATCCCGCAGACAGAAGATCAAGCTGCGCATCATCCGCTCGGGCGCCGGCGCCATCACCGAGGGCGACGTGCTGCTGGCCGCCGCCTCCAACGCGGTCGTGATCGGCTTCAACGTGCGGCCGGAGCGCAAGGCGCGCGGAGACCGCCGAGCGCGACAAGGTCGAGCTGCGGCTCTACACCGTCATCTACGACGCGGTCGAGGACATGCAGCAAGGCCCTGGAGGGCCTGCTGGCCCGACCATCAAGGAAGTGCGGCTGGGCGCGGCCGAGGTGCGCGAGGCCTTCCAAGCATCTCCAAGGTGGGCACGATCGCCGGCTGCTTCGTCACGGACGGCACGCGTGAACCGCAACGCCCAGGTCCGGCTGCTGCGCGACAACGTGGTCATCCACACCGGGAAGGTGCTCGTCGCTGAAGCGCTTCAAGGACGACGCCGACCGAGGTCAAGGCCGGCTCGAGTGCGGCATCGGCATCGCCGGCTACAACGACATAGACGTTAAATTTTATGTGGACAAGGCCATCCGGCTCGATCCTACGAATTTCCGGGCGCGTATCGCTATTTGGGCCGCTGGAACTATGCATGTGAGCGATCTGAATATGGCGGAACGGTCATTTGCCCGGATGTTTTGCGGAAGGATTCCGATGCCACGCCTGGATGATGCGATCGTCGATTTCGAGAAAAGCAGATCCCTCTATCCCGCATTCATCCTCAATTATTGTTGAACTGGCGCGGTCTTTATCACCGGATGGGTCAGGATAAAAAGCGGCTGGCTATTCTCCGTACGCTTAACAACAATGCAGGATGTGGATTTGAGCGACGCACACGAGGGTTAAAGCGATTGCCCGGCCACTGCCGTTTACGGAATGGCAATAATACCACCTGCACCATCAGCAAATTGTAGTATTAATTGCGATCCATTTTATGAACATCAGACCCGATTTCGATATACATAATGATGATCCGACATGCCGAGGATCCTGAACCAGTGCTGCTTGTTGATTGAAATCGGCTCCTGCTCGCTCGATCTCATGTATTGCTGAACGTTCGCGGTATGCGACCTGCGGCCATACGGGTTTTTCAAATGGCCGCAGCTGACGAACGAATGAACCAGAAGCGATCCTGCGCGGTATCCTGGAATCCGACCCGGTATTGGGCCAGCTTTGATCCCGCAGAGATTTTTCTTGATCTATAATTTCCCTGGAAAGCAATCTGATTCCTGAAAAATTCTTCAGCGGCAGATATGACGACGACCCGTAACCGACCTGTATTTACGGAAACCTGAGTCAATGACCTGGTGCTGGATGAAAAACTCCTGGTTCGAATTTCCCATAATGTGTACCGTGTTCCCGCCCGAGGATACACATTTTCTGATGCAGGAAAAATTTCAGAGCTCGATGTTCTGGCATTTCTACAGCCTCCAGCTGAAGTGTTTTAAAATGTTTACGGCCAAGGAAGAACCTGTCTTTGCTATGAAAGTCTTCTTTCTATCCGGATAAGATGATGCGTGATGGTTTGCAAAGCGGTCAGCTCCAGCTTATCCAGCACTTCGATTATCATGATTCCAAAGATGTATTATACAACCTGCTGAACATGTTGCCACCAGCTCAATCTGAACCGGGAAGAACTGGTGCTTGAGACTCATCGGGCATGATTGAAAAAAATCCGCGCTGTATGAAGACCTGGAATTGTATTTCTCTGAATATCCGTTTCGACAGTATGGAAGACAGTATTAAAATGACGGATGAACTCATGCAGTTTCCAACCATTCTTCGCCCATTCTGAAAATGACGATATGCGAAATGCTTAACGCTAACGCCTAACGCTTAAAAAATGATCAATACCACGATATGCGTATAATCGGAGGCGAATGGGGTGGAAGAAAAATTCATCCGCCTTCAAAAATGCCTAATACCCGGCCGACCACAGATATCGCCAAAGAAGGTCTGTTCAATATTCTTCAATCCAACCGCGAACTGGAAGGCCTGAAAACGCTTGACCTTTTCGGAGGAACCGGCAGTATCAGTTTTGAACTGGCTTCGCGTGGCGCAGCCGACCTGACCATCGTTGAAAAAGACAGCCAGATGCTGGCCTTTATCAGGAAAACAGCGGAAACCCTAGGCCTTTCCCAATTGAAAGTGATTCCTTCGGATGTGTTCCGCTTTCTGAAAAATACCAGAAGGAGCAATACGATTTTATTTTTGCCGGTCCTCCCGTATGCCCTGGAAACCATTGACCAGATACCTGAATATATTGTTGTGCGGGAAATTTATTGAAAGCAAATGGCTGGTTCGTGCTGGACATACACCCGCGCAACCGCGTTATAGCGGTTATCCGCTTTTTTGTTACCGAACGAGAAATTACGGCACCACGATTTTTTCCATTTTCATTAACAAGACGCTGGATGACAACCCATTTTTTATCAGCGGCATTGGTAACGGGCATCTGGAAAAACATCATTGCCGCTGCCATCATCACGGAAGCACTGACAGGCGGATTACTGGAAGCCGGTGCAGGCGGGTTATGATACCGGAACCGACTGTGCGCTGGTTGATTCTCGTAGCAACTCCGGATGTTTATTCATCCCGGAACTGATCGTGCGCACGTCACTTCAACTCGTGAGTCAACTCCGAATCGGTTATTCATCCGGAAACCTATATGCTAAAGCTGGCTGCTTCACCGCATATTGCTGCTGCAGAAAGAAAACCAGCGCGCATTGAACCGCAATACTAGCGATGATTTCAGATCGTACGAACCGGTCCGCCCATTGATCATTGAAGGTGCCGGGCGGACTGATGGTGCCGCTAAATGAACAGGAATTTGTGATTGACCTGCGAAAACTGCTTGATGCCAGACTGGTCCTGGTGAGCCGGAATTACCTGCGGCAGTATCAATCATTCCTCGATGACGGCAGCGATTTGCCGGAACTTACGGTCTGGATGTTGCCGGATGGGTTTTCAATGATCAGTATATGAACTATGAAGATGAAATCGTGCGCTGGTCGGGTTATCCCGCTCACTTGTTCATCCTTCTCCTGATCGAATCCGTTGTCGAAACAAGTATGCGACTCCGTTATGCAGCAGGACATTGCAGGCAACGGCTTATCCCGGCCATCGGAAGGAATGGAGTTACCTTTATTTAGTCTTTATGATCAATCTCAACTATCCGTTATTAAAGCCGGTCAGGATACTTCTGTCTTCCCATTTTCGCCTGATTTATGGACTGATCATTTATGTCAGGAACTGGTTGTTCGACAGAGAATCCTGCTCCGCTTCCGTGTTCAATCTGCCCATCATTTGTATCGGCAATCTTGCCGCTGGGTGGCACAGGCAAATCGCCCATGGTTGAATTCCTGATCGAGAAATTGAAAGATCGGATTCCGGCTGGCTGGTACTGAGTCGCGGATATAAAAGGAAAACAAGCGGTATATGCGCTGGCTGACCAACAGAAAGTACGGCGCTGGAAATCGGCGACGAACCCGATGCAGTTCTTTAATAAGTTTCCCGATCTAACCATTGCTGTCGGGGAAGAAAGGGTGGTGGCCATTCCACAGCTTTTACATGATAAACCGGATACCCAGGTGATCCTGCTGGATGATGCTTTCCAGCACCGGTGGGTAACAGCCGGATTCAATATTCTGCTGACGGATTACAACAATCTTGTTTACACGCGACTGGTTCCTGCCGACCGGCGATCTGCAGGGATTTGAAAAAAGTGCGCGCCGTGCAGATATCATCGTGGTAACGAAATGCCCACCGGACCTTTCGCTGGCAGAAAAATTCAGCTGATCAAAGGAAATCAAACCAACCGTCGAAACAGCAGATTTTTTCTCCGCTATTTCTTATGGACAGCCCTTACCAGGTGATCACGAGGAAACCTGGACACATGAATAACGCTACGGAAGTTATGACTGATATCCGGGTATTGCCAATCCCGGGAACATTGAAAAACACCACTGGAAGAAAACTTTAACGGATACGATGAACTGGCATATCAGCGACCACCATATTTTTACCATTGACGATCTGAATATATATTCTTAAAAGATTTAACCAGATACAATCCCCTGAGAAAATCCTGCTGACGACAGAAAAGATGCTGGTGCGTCTGCAGAAATTTTCCCAGCAGCTGCAGGACCTGCCTTTCTTTGTAATGCCCATACAGCCGGTGTTTTTATTTCATGAAGAAAATCAGTTTACGAGCTTAATTACTACATTCATTCAGGGAATTTCCTGATCGAGCATAACGAGTTATGGGTCACAAACATTCAGACAAGAAGAAGAAAATCAGGCGATACAGCTGCATAAAGGTACGCTTGAAGTTACCCGATCCGGTATGGGGTTCGTGATTGCAAAGGCGACTGGACCGGGATGTGCTGGTCCGTCCCAATGATTTCAATACTGCCCTGCACGGCGACTCCGTAGCTGGTGAAAATTACCCAGTCCAAAGCTGGCAGCAATACGCGTGTACAGGGCATACCGATGAATCCGTGATTGAAAGAAAACAAACTGATTTCCCGGGCATATGTCAAATGGGAGATGGTTTTGCTTTTTTATCGCGGAAACCGCCAGGCCCATGCCGGATGTTTATATTCCTCTGACTAAACTGGCCGGCGCTGTAAATCAGTGACCGCGTGATCGTCGCGGATTACGGAATGGGGAAAAATAAAAAGCCACAGGAGAAGTTCTGCAGGATTCTGGATGAAGCAGATGAAAATGACCGCGTGATGAAAGAAATTCTGTTGGAAAATGGATTCAATATCATTTTTCCGGCAAATGTGCTGGAGGAATCTGAGGCTCTGCCGGAAACCATTTCCGTCCTCAGGACCTGGAAGGCAGAAAAGGATTTCAGAAAAGTGTTGACCTTTACCATCGATCCGGCAGATGCAAAGGACTTTGACGATGCCATTTCCTTCCGGCAGACTAAAGAATGAAATCTATGAGATCGGCGTTCATATTGCCGATGTGAGTCATTATGTAAAACCGGGAACGGTGCTGGACGAAGAAGCCTATGAGCGGGCAACATCAGTTTATCTGCCGGACCGTGTAAACCCCATGCTGCCGGAAAAAATTTCAAATGAGCTCTGTTCGCTGCAGGCCTGATGAAGACAAAACTTTGTTTCTCCGCCGTATTTCACATCACCCATAAGGGAGAGATCAAGGAATACTGGCTGGGCAGGACGAGTTATCCATTCCGACCGCCGGTTTGCTTATGAAGATGTACAGGAAATCATTGATAACAAATGCCAGGTGACTATGCAGAGGAGATCAGTATCCTGCACGAAATTGCTCAACGTTTCAGGAGGCAGAGAATTAAAAAGGGTGCCATCAATTTTTCTTCCGTGGAAGTCCGGTTCAAACTCGATCAGAAAGGGAAACCGGTCGGCATACTGGTAAAGGAAAGCAGAGGAATCCCATCAGCTGATAGAAGAATTCATGTTGCTGGCCAACCGGACCGTTGCCAGCCATGTGGCGAAAATCAAGTTCAAGAAAAATCAATTCCCTTTCCGTACCGCATCCACGATACACCGGATAAAGAAAAACTCGCCCCCTTTGTTGAATTTGCAAAAAATACGGACACTCATTTCGATACACAAAACACCGGAAGGTATTTGCCGCTTCTTTTAACCTGATGCTGCAGGATGTGAAAGGTAAACCCGAACAGCATGTACTCGAGCAGCTGGGCATCCGCACCATGGCCAAGGCTGTATATACGACCGGAGAATATTGGCCATTATGGTTTGGGCTTTAGTAATTACTGCCATTTCACTTCTCCCATCCGCCGTTATCCCGATGTGACTCACACACCGCATTCTGCAGGAAGTGCTTGATGAAGAGAATCCAGGCGCATAAAAAACTGGAAGAGCAGTGCAAACACTGCAGCGAGAGAGAAGAGCGGCAATGGATCAGTGAACGAGCCGCCAATAAGTACAAACAGGTCGAATACATGCGTGAGATTTTGTAGGTGACATATTCGAAGGGGTCATCAGTGGTGTGGCAGCATTTGGATTCTGGGTTGAAACAGTGGAACATAAATGCGAAGGGTCTCGTGAGCCTGAAACAGTCTGATGGAATATGACGACTTCCGGTTGATTGAAGGTGAATATGCCCTGGTGGGAAAACGCAGTGGCAGAAAATTCAGGATGGGGGATAAGATTAGCACATAAAAGTAATTTCTGCCAATCTGGCCAAACGTCAGCTCGACTATGAATGGGTGCTTGAAGGCAAGGCCAAAGCCTAAGGGCCTAATATGCAAGTATGGATAGTATGGGAGTGTGTTAGTGTTACGCTACCAATTAATCAACTAACAACTAATACCTAACAATTAATATTATGATTTTGCGTTTTCAGGAATTATCCAAGGAATTCAATTCTTATTTTAATAAAAAACATTTCCGGATCAGCCGGAAACCCTGTACGGGGCTGCGTCTTATATGCTGGAAGACGGCGGGCAAAAGAATTCGTCCCGTGCTTTGTTTACTGGGCAATGAATTATTCGGGCCCATCCGCCCTGATACCTGGAAAGTCGCAGTAGCACTGGAGACTCTTCCATAATTTCACCCTTATTCATGATGATATTATGGATACAAGGCCCGTTGCGACAGGGCAGGGCCACCGTACATGCAAATTTGATGAATCCACGGCCCTGCCTGGCCGGAGATGTTATGTTATTGCAATGCTATGAATACCTGAATGGAACGGATTTAAAATATGTGCAAACCCTGATCCGGCTGTTGAATAAAACGGGACGGAGAAGTCTGCGAAGGGCCAGCAGCTCGATATGGATTTCGAAAGAAAGAATCCATATCGCTCAGTCAATACTATGCATATGATCGAATTAAAAACGGCAGTATTGCCTGGCGGCCAGTTTGCAGATGGGTTACCACGCCGGTGCCAAACAATCAGATCAGGAGCTGGTCTACGACTTTGGCAGAAACCCCGGTAGCAATACGTAACTGAACGAAGTAATA
>ERZ1370068.7579-contig-649_pt1 | contig 31781 bp, 51 predicted proteins | sample MGYA00561227_ERZ1370068 | MGnify/ENA primary metagenome ERZ1370068 (study PRJEB38410, sample SAMEA6850437) | metagenome | study: Metagenomic assessment of the ecological functions of the soil: analysis of the soil microbiota associated with the...
GTACTTCGTTCAGTTACGTATTGCTGCATCCCGTACGCGAGACCCAGCTCGTGTCCCCAGCGATCGACACCGACGGGCTCGAACATCCTAGGCATTCGGTCCAGGTGAAGGGCGCCAGGCAATGCCCACAGCCATCATCAGGAAAAGGGCATACGCCCTTTTGCTCAACTCAAAATGTCGAAGAGGCATGCGCCCTGCTCCCGGCCTACGCGCCCATGTACCCCCGTGAGACACCGATACGTTGAGGCGAGAGTTAGGAAGGCGGTTTAGCGGACTTAGCTATTGCGTTCGGTCGCTGTGCCAAGTTGCGCCGCTGCTGCGCTTGCTACCATCCGGTTGCAACACGGACGATTGCTTCCTGGTCACGCGTACGGCTTCAATGTGCGCGGCCGAGAGATGTCATACCCCGCTGGACGTGATCTCGGCCCCTTCTGAGCGGAGCTCCCTGGGCCCTCTGGGAGCTCTCCGTTTTCCTATCGAACCAGCTGCGGCTTTGTGGCTGGCGTCGAGAGAATTTGTCCTCGAGCATCAGGTCCGACGGCGTCTCTGTCCGCCGGCGGTGCGCTGACTGGAAAGCTCGTTCAAAGCCAGCAACAGCAAGACGCCAATAAGCATGAACCATATACGTACGTGGAAGCGATTGGGTACCGCGGCCAGAATGCGGTGAAACCGCGACCCCAGCTCCAGGCCTATCGGTATCCCGTCCGCCTTCTACTTCTGCATGTATGCCTGCTAGCATTAGCAGAAAGATCGCTTCCAGCGCGGTCGCAGTGCCAAAAGCCGTTGTTGGCCAGTGCATCCGCAACAACAAGATGGCCATAAGCTAACCCGATGTAAAGTCAGTTCCGGAGGTCATATTCCATGAAAATGAGATAAGGTGTGACTAACGACTGCAGCATATCAGCCAACGCACAAACCGAACGACGCAGTGCTGCAACAGTAGTTTAACGGCGTAATTGCTTCCCCTGCCCGAATAGCCTCGTGCGCGATCAAGCGCTGTCGCAATCAGAAAAACACTCCAAGTGAGATCCAGCAGGCGAACATCAAGCTCGATACCAGTAAAGCTAACGCCGCTCGACCGAAGCACTCATTCAATGCGCAACAAGCCAGCTAATCAACAAGCGATAGCCACGCGATGTTGCCGAGATTACGGCACCGCCTGACCAATCCATGATAGGGCAGATCGCAGCACCCCAATATTGATAGACCCGAGGCCGGCACCAAATCTGCCTTTGCCCATACACACATTGTCCATCGCAAATTCATCCCCCAAACGTGTGATTAGCATCTGGCTCCGCGTGTCAGAGAAGGCGGGCTCCCATGCCGTGGGGGCCGTTTCTCGGATATCTCTTTGATGGATGCAGTGGTGGCCTTGAGCTCGCGGTAGTCCATCAACAGGCGTCATCCCTGTCCGTTGGCGTTGAGCGCCTCGCACCCCTCGACGTTGATGCAACCAACTGCGGCAGACCCTTACGTGGCTGGGCGCTTTGGATACGGGACCGCCTTCCAATTTGTCGGCGGCGTGGGCTTCTGGACGTTCACCACTTTCGGGCGCGCAGGGACCGCAACAACCGGCCATAGGTGCTGGAGCTGCCGAGACTGGAGCTTAGGAGGATCGGACGCACAGGCGCTCGTGGACCAACGCGATGGCTTCATGTAGAGCGAATATCGAGGAAACCATGGTTCCGCACCCCGTTCAGCATTGCGGGAGTAATGGAGGAAAGAAAACGCAGCGGCCACTTCCAGGATCGCTACCACCAGCGCTGTTGCCCGACCCCAGCCCGCTCGGCCTCTCCGTCAAGCAAGAAGGGCGAGATCGAATCCCGCCAACGGTTTCAAGACGACCGTGCGCCAAGCTTACAACGCGTTGACCAGCCAGATGATCCGGCTCCTTCGCTCGGACTGTTCTACGATCACCATGGCGACGGAGGACGGCTCCGAAGTAATGGACGGCACTACCAGACCCGACTAGCACTCTTGAGACAGATCGACGGCGCTTCAGCTCACCACCTGGAAAAGGTAATACCTGTCCACCTCAGGCGACCGAGGTGACATCCTGGAAATCACGCACGTCCCACTGTTCAACGAGCTTCTTGAGGGTATCGATCGCCGTTTCGAAAATCCATTCGGCGAGTGGACCGAGGGGCGGAATGTTTCGGCCCACGGCATCCGCTGAGATGGCGAACGCATCCGTGCGGCTTTTGTCGCGAAAAGAGGTAGACCAGCATCGCGGTTGTCCAAAGGGCGGCGGCGCATGTTTCGTACCTGGTGTCGCTTACGGGTGCAAGAGCACGCTGTCGGTGCGAAGATATCTTTTGGACGTAGCGCGGTGGTTTGCAATTGCCAGCAACTTCGAGCTTTAACTGCCGACGCACGCCACGTTCTGGCATTCAATGCTGAAATGCAAACGGCCCACCAAGGGCGGGCTGGTGGGCCGTCTCGTACCTCCTGCGGTCAGCTTCACCTTCGCGCGGTGCGGGGTTGCGCTATGGCAATAATTGCGGGACTTGAATTTCGGAGATCACGCGCTGCTCCGATGCTACCGCCTCAAAGTTGTGGCGTCGGATATGTGCGAAAATGGTTTACAGGTGCGATTTGCGCCGGCGTGACAGCGGCGATTGGCCTCTTTGCCCGCAACCGCAACCGCGTTTCTCCGCAGCCAAGAGGCAGTGGCAATCCCCGTCGTCACGGGTCCGCTCACTCTTTGTGGATGCAGTGGCGATCTTCAACCCACGAGTAGTCGAGCAGCAGCGCCGTCCGTCCCTGTCGTTGACGTCGTCCGCTTTACCCATTCGCAATCTTCGACGTTGACGCACGCCAGCTGCGGCAGTCCCTTACACCTGCTCGGCGCTTTCGGGTCAGAGGCTTTGTAACTTTCGACCGTGGCGCGGGCTTCTCGACATTCACCACGTCCGGCGGGGGCGGTAACCGTTCAACGACGACGGGCGAAGGTGGCGGACTGACTGCGGCGACTGAGTCCTGTGTCGGCGGCAGGGGCTTGTGCACGGCGATCCGACGCACAGGCGCCCACAACCAGCACGATCACGCCAACAAGCAGGTAATGAAAATGCATAGCGTCATCTCCGGGAAGAGAACGCTACCGTGCAATGCAGACCTAACAGTGGCACCGCTTTGCCAGAGAGATCGGCAGAAACAACGAGGAGATTACGACTTTGCCTCGAAAACGCCTAAAGCAACTGCCCGCGCCCGAGACCTACAACTCTGCGCAGATCGAGGCTTGGGCGTCCCACGTCGGCAATGAAGTCCATTTCGACCAGCGCCGGATCATCGTCACGCGCAAGATCGCCGAGTACGTGCCGTGCCCTAAGCCGGTCCCGGTCAGTGGCGGGAGACGTATCACGATGATCTGGTCGACGCCGCGTTGTGGGCTGCAAACTATCAACGGCATCACAGCGAGCATGCTTCGGGCGCTTCAGGCGATCGAGTTCTCAACCACGTCGGCGATCCAGAAGCTTGCGTCAGCGCGTGCATGGTAGCAGCGCGCGTCAGAGAGACTTAACTCAACGGAACAAGGACGAGAAGGATTTTAAAGTGGTTTTTCAAGAATTTGCGTCGGTGAGCAGATCGCGCTGCGAATGCAGTTGCTTCCTTATGCCGAAAATCCCAGTCATGGCGAAAGTCGACCACGCTCGTGCTCTGGGGCGTCGACCCCATCGCGGCCAATTGCAGAGGGCCTGCAGCGCTTCGATCTGGCGGAATATCTACGCCGACCCGATGCGGTAAAACCAAATGCTGCCTGCATCGGCACGATCAGCAATGGCAAGATCTCGGCGCAAATCCGCTACACGGAAACATCAACATGCTTTGGTGGCCGGCGGCCTTGGATGCTGTGCCCTCGTTGCAGCCGCCGATGCCGCGTGTTGTTTCTTGGATTCGGCAGGGTTGCGTGCCGGCGCTGCTTCCGGCTGCGGTACCAATCGCAATGCCCTAGACCGGATCGGTCGCGCTTGCCCAGCACGCAATGGGCAAGATTGCCAAACAAATCGATCCAGAGGCGGCGAGCGCGGATATGCCGATCTGCCGGACAAGCCGCCGGGCATGCACTGGAGCAGGTACAATCGCCTCGCCGAACGGTTTGAGCACCAGAGCAACGTCTGGAACATAACGATGATGCGGGAGCTTGGTCTGCTGCTCCCGCGGCTGCGGCGTCGTTCAGCGCGTTGATATAAAAATCAATAGAAAATCAGGACCCGTGGTTCACGCACCGAGCACTCAAGCCTTCCGGCCCTTAGGGAAGCTCGCTTCAGGCACCGCACATGTCTTGATCGACGAGGGTGCAATGGTTGGGCTCAATGATATACGCCGCTGACCGGCCCGGTCGACCTATCACCATCGATGATCTCTCACCACCCGTTTGCGCGCGAGCCACAGCATAGGAACCGGTTTTGCGCACCGTTCGCACCGGCGGTGTGGGTAATGGCTGCCGCCGATCCCTAGCGCCAGCAATGCGGCAAGTGTGACGGCTTTGAGCGATCTCGTCATGGCGGCCTCCTAGCCCCTAGCACCGGCTCCGCGGCTTTTGCCGCACACGCTTTAGTGGATCGAACGGGAGACATCTTGCGGCTCCCACTGCGTCGGCGGCCCAACCGAGGTCTGCCGCGGCCGATCCGGCCACGCCGGCAAGCACGGAAAGGGCGAACAATGCTGAGACGATGCGCTTCATGACCATTCTCCGCATTTGTCGCTGGGGGTAATTCTGCGTGCGGGCTGGCTACAACCACAGGGCGTGGAACACATGTTGTTCCACTTCTTACGCTGGCGCGATCGGTAAGAGTGGTCCGGCGCCAGTACCGAAGCCGCAAGGGTTTCCGTGGGCAGCCGCAGCGCCGGCCAGGCGGCGAAGTGTCAAGAGTACCGGTCAGAAAGAGACATCAGGTAACCGCGAATTGCCGAAAGAGACATCAGGGTAACCGCGGAACGTCTCGGCGATGCGCGCCGTCTTGTTAGCCAGCGCGACTGCAGCAACCTTCGCCGGCTTGCGCGCCAATAGCTGCGTCAGTCAAGGGTACTTCTCGGGATGGGCGCGCGCCTGCTTGATCACGGCAAACGCCCCGACAATCAGGATGCGCCGCAAGTATCGATCGCCTTGCTTGGAGATGGGTCCTAGCCGCTGCTTGCCGCCGGTCGAATCCTCGCGCGAGACGATGCCGATCCAGGCCGCGAAGTCGCGCCCCGTCTTGAAGATCGAAGCATCCGGAACCGTGGCGACAATGGCACTCGCGCCGACGACGCCAATGCCAGGAATGGTCTCGAGCCGTTTGCTGTCGGCGTTTTTGCGATGCTGAGCGAGAAGGCGCTTCTCGATGGCACCAATCTCAGCCTGGCAAGAGGCAATCTGCGCAACAAGCGCCGAGAGGCTAGCGCGTGCATTCTCGGGCAGGCGGACATCGCTGCAGTCGGCGATGACCACAAGCAGCACCTTCAGACCGTCATAGCCTTGTGCCGCGACGATGCCGAGTTCGGCCAAATGCGAGCGCAACGCATTGATGGCTTGTGTGCGTTGCCGCACCAGCAGGTCGCGCACGCGGTGCTGCATGAGCTCGTGCCTTGCTGCTCGGGCGTCTTCACCGGCACGGTTCGGACCGTCGGTCGCCGGACCGCCCTCACCGCACGCTGCAGCATCCACCGAATCGTTCTTGTTGCGCTTGACGTACGCCTTCACGTCCTTGGCCGGCATCAGTCGGACATCGTGGCCAGCTTCTTGAGCTCGCGCGCCCAGTAGTGGGCCGACGCACAAGCTTCCATGCCGATGAGACACGGCGCGAGTTTGGCGAAGAAGGGGAGCACTTGTGAGCGCCGCAGCGGCTTGTTGAAGACCACCTTGTCATTGGCGTCGACGCCGTGCACCTGGAACACGTTCTTGGCAAGATCAATCCCGATCGTGATAACCTGCATGTGGACGGCCCCCTCAATGTGATCTCGTCTCTAACGATCACCCTATGGCACATCGATGCCGGAGCGGGCGGTTGCGGTAGGGACGGAGATTGCTCTCCGCCCCGCACAGATCCCGGCGAGCGCTGCTAACGCACCGGGCTCCCACCTTGGATGGTGACGAGGAACCGCTTCTCAGGCCACGGATGCAGGATGCGTGGGAATGGCAGGTAGCGATCGGCGATCGTCTTCATCCGTCGCCACGTCAATCGACGCCGCTGGCTGCGGCGCATGAGAGGCGCCGTGCCAGCGTTCGATCATGTGATGCCGGAAGGCTGAGATCGCCGAGCCGCTCATCGGCACAGCATAATAGGCCATCCAGCCACGCAGGACCTGAGCAAGCCATTGGCCTTGCCCATCGATCCCATCGTGGCGGGTTGCCATGAGTTTCTCCTTGATCTCCCGAAGCTTGGTTCGCATGCGCTTGGCCATCGGCTTCCTCCCGAGCACGAAGCCGCTGCCATCCCGCCGAGTTGCGCAATAATGCGGGCGAGTAGGCCGGTGGAGTTGCACCACCAGCCCCTCTCAGAACCGAGCGTGACACTCTCGCGTCACTCGGCTCCCGTCAGGCAAACGTGCCGGTCATGCCAAGCCGCCAATGCACGAAGAGATTCGCGTTCTGCCGAGACAACTTTTGCAGAAAGTGGCTCACGCGGATCTTGTGAGCTTTGAAGCGTTTGAACTTCCGCATCGCCCAAGCCTTCAACGTCTGATTGACGTATCGCAACAAGGAGCGAGAGCCGATGGCGCGTATCGCCCATAGTAGCTGATCCATCCCCGAAGGAGCGGATTGATACGATGGGCAATTTCTACCAGCGACAACTCGGTTCGACGACGGATGCCCAACTCCCGGATCTCCGCCCGCATGGTCTTCAGCGCAGAGGGGCTGACGGCTGGGCTGAAGCTGCAGAACAACGAGTTGTCCCGCGAGTTTCGAACCTGTCGGGGCCGAAAGCAGTACCCGAGGAAGTCAAACTTGATGTTCGGATACGTGCCTCTGCGCTTTCCGTCTTTGCAGTAGACGATCTTGGTTTTCGTCGGATGCATCTCGAGGTGGCACTCTGCCAGGCGTGCCTGAAGCGCGGCCTTGAGGACCAGGGCTTCATGCTCGTTCCGGCAGTGAACTAGGCCATCGTCAGCATACCGACACCACGGAAGGTCGGGATGTGTCCGTGCCATCCAAAGATCAAACGCGTAATGCATAAACAGATTCGAGAAGAATCGGACTGATGACACCCCCTTGAGGGGTACCGCAGGTACGCTCTACTCTCGTCCCATCCTCGCGTTCCATTGGCGCCTTTAACCACCTTTCGATATACAGCAGCGCCCATGTGCATTCCACGTGCTTTCGGACAGCCCGTAGCAAGAGTTCGTGGTCGATATTGTCGAACAGACCTTTAATGTCGAACTCCAGAACCCAATCGTATTTCCAGCATCGCTCACGCGTAACACGGATGGCGTCGAGAGCCGATTTCCTCGGCCTGTAGCCATAAGAGTCTGCCAGAAAGATTGCATCCAGATCCGGCTCGATGAGTTGTTTCACAACCGTCTGAGCCACGCGATCAGCTACAGTGGGCACACCTAAAATCCTTTCACCTCCAGACTTCTTGGGTATGGAGACAGCGCGCACCGGCGGAGGAAAGTAGCTCCCCGAGCTCATTCGATTCCAAAGCTTGTAGAGATTGCCCTTCAAGTCGGCTTCGAACTGCTCGATCGTCTCCTTGTCCACACCGGCCGAACCCTGATTGGATTTGACCGCTTTGTAAGCCTCATACACTTGCTTCTTGGTGATCTTGAACGGTTTGTCTGTCGTACGCATCGGCATCATCCTGTCTCCAGTTGTTACGACCATACGACCGCCCAACCCCGATCCCTTTGCTCCAGCCCGATTACAGGGCCTTCATCGCTCCTACTGATCGGTCCGTCCCAGTGCTCTGCTTCGGTACTCTCGCCTCGCGGTGTTCGCCGCTTGTGCTTCTCCCTTGCCATCAGAGCGCCTGGTCTCCTGCAGTTCCGCGCAAAAGCCAGCATCCGACTCACGCCCCTCCCACGCCGGTCGCCGTCTGTGCAGTCATCAGGCACCTCACAGACTTGTCCCAGAGGAGGTTCCCGCCTCTGGTTTTGACGACGCTTGGTTCTTAACGACGCGTCATCGGTGGGTTTACTTTCGTTCGTCTTTCGGATGCACACCTGCCCCGGGTCATGCCCGAGCTTTTTTCCCCCAACGCTCACCACCACGGATTTTGGCCGCAGCAGCTTGGAGTGGTTTGGGACCCGCTCCTGAAAGCCGATCCCGAGGGGCCCGCCCTCATCTTTCACGCAGCTGTACGACACGTCTTTAGTTCATGCTGATCTCCTTTCTATGTGTCTCTGCAGCACACTGAACCCGAGGAAATCGAACGTCTCCGGTTTGCCGAGGCCCCGAGCATGACGGTTCGCAATCGCGGACCGGCCAAACTCGATGAGCCGCGTCTTGTCGGGATGAAGGTTCAGTCCGAAGCGAGCGAGCCTCGCTTTGAGATCGGCAAGGAATTGCTCTGCCTCGTGCCGGTGCTCGAAGCCGACGATATTGTCGTCCGCGTAGCGCACGACAATCACGTCACCGGTGGCGCATCGCTGCCGCCACTGGTGGACCCATTGATCATAGACATGATGGAGATAGATGTTCGCCAAGAGCGGGCTTGCTGACCGCGCCCTGTGGCGTCCCTTCATCTGTCTCGATCAGGCGCCCTTCCTCGAGCACACCTGCTGTCAGCCACTTTGCAGATCAGCCGGACAATCCGACGGTCGCCAATCCGATGCTCGACGAAGCGGATCAGCCACTCCCGGCTGACTTTGTCGAAAAAGGATTGAACGTCACAATCGAGGACCCAGTTGATCCGCTTCTTCCCGATCCCGAACGCGAGCGCATCCAACGCTTGGTGCTGGTTGCGCTTCGGTCGGAACCCGTAGCTGAAGCCCAGGAACTCCGCCTCGTAAATCGGCGTCAGGATCGCAACCACCGCAGCCTGGACGATCTTGTCTTCCAGAGCGGCCACAGTCGCATCGAACTGCACTTCGATCCCGCCAGCCTTTGGGATCGATTGAGATTACGCACCCGTTTCATCCCTTGCGTGGTCAGAAGTTTGTTGTCCTGAAGCTGCGAACAGTTTCGGGCGTAGCGACGTTGAGTGCGCGCCATCCCGATCTTGGTAGCTTCGCCATTCGTGAGGACTGGACCGATTGGTCCGTGGCGAACACGACGCCAATGTCGCAATCGCTGATGATCGACGCCTTCGGTCTCGCTGAACTCGCAGAGATCGTGGAATCCCTTAGCCGCGACTCAAAAGACTTGACCGATGATTCGAACACTACGAGTCTCATCGGATCAGTTATTAAAGGGATCCGTAATCCGTGAAGAACATGTCCTCCGCGGCGCTGCGCAAGCGGCGCGCGAAGCTCCTGCGCGACCTGCCCCCGCTCGCACGCGTGCTGCGCGGTTCGCTGCTCGAGAAGTACAAGCGCTGCGGACGGCCAGGCTGTCACTGCGCCAACGATCGTGGCCATGGCCCCAAGCGCTATTTGTCGATCAGCACGACCAGTCAACGTCCGCAAATAGACTACGTGCCAAACGACGCTTTCAGCAAAGTCAACGAGTACCTCGACAACTACCGCAACGTGCGCGATGCGCTCAACGAGATCTGCGCCATCAACACCGAGCTCTTGCGCCGCCGCGAGGAACTCGACTGAATGGATCCGGCCATCGCGGCTATCGACATTGCCAAGGCGGGCGCCATTCTCGCCGACATGGTCGAGATCTTTTCTTGCTGCCGGCACCCGCCGTCGCTGCCAGAAGGAGCCGATCATGATGTTGACCTCCAAGATCGCAGACCAACACCTGTCGCGAGTAGCGTGCATTTACATTCGTCAATCGACGCAGGGGGCAAGTGCGCTTCAACCAGGAGAGCACGGAGCGCCAGTACAATCTCAAGAACAAGGCGCAGTCCCTTGGCTGGAGCCCGGAGAGGATCCGCATCCTCGACCGGGATCTCGGCCAATCGGGCGCGCGCACCACCAACCGAGAGGACTTCAAGAGCTTGGTCAGCGAGGTGGCGATGGGACACGTGGGTGCCATCTTTTCGCTGGAAGCCTCCCGTCTGGCGCGCTCCAACAAGGACTGGCATCGCCTGCTGGAGCTGTGTGCCATCACCAGCACGCTGGTGATCGACGAGGATGGTTGTTACGACCCCTCCGAGTTCAACGACAGCCTTGTGCTTGGCATGAAGGGCACGTTTGCGCAGGCAGAGCTGCACATCATTCGCGCGCGCCTCCATGGCGGCAAGCTCAACAAGGCGCGCAAAGGTGAGCTCCGTTTCCCGCTGCCGGTTGGTTATGTGTTTGAAGATGACAAAATTGCATTCGACCCCGATCAAGAAGTGCAAGGCGCCGTTCGAACTCTGTTTGATCTGTTCCAACGCGAAGGTACCGCCTACGCCGTGGTCCAGTGCTTCGACGAACTTGGCCTTCGCTTTCCGCGCCGCGCATACGGCGGCGCATGGGACGGCAGACTGATCTGGGGTCGGCTCACTCATTCGCGTGTCCTCGGCGTGTTGGCCAACCCTGCCTACACCGGAACTTACGTTTACGGACGGTATCAATCCTGCAAGCACATCTCTCAGACCGGAGAGATCCGCTCGCAATTGCGTCGCATGCCGCAGGAGGAGTGGCGTGTCAGCCTACCCGACCACCACCCCGGCTACATCACCTGGGAGCAATTCCTCGCCAACCGCCAGCGTTTGCAGGCGAACAGAACCAATACCGAAGTCCTTGCAGGACCGGCGCGCGAAGGCCTTTGCTTGCTCCAGGGCTTGCTTGTCTGCGGTATATGCGGGCGGCGCCTGGGCGTTCGCTATACAGGCAATGGCGGTCTTTATCCAATCTACCAGTGCATTTGGAGGCATCGCGAGGCGTTGGCGTCAAGCGCCTGCATGAGTGTGCCGTCGAAGCCGCTCGACAGCGCTATTGCCGAGCGCGTTGTCGCTGCCGTCACCCCTCTGACGATCAAGCTCGCTCTCGAGGCGCTGACCAGTCTGGAAGAGCGCGACCAAGCTATTGCAGCACAATGGCGGCGGCGGATTGAGCGCGCTCGCTATGATGCAGATTTGGCGGAACGGCGCTACGAAGCGGTAGACCCCCACAATAGACTGATTGCCAGTACGCTCGAGCAGCGCTGGAACGATGCGGCACAGCGCGTGCTCGAACTTGAGGCCGAGTTCGCCGACTTCCAGCGTCAGACGCTGCGCACCATCACCGCCGAACAAAAGCAGCAGATCCTGCAGCTGGCCAGAGACTTCCCACGACTGTGGACCGCTCCGACGACCGAAACTCGCGATCGCAAGCGCATGCTCCGCCTGTTGATCAAGGATATCACCGTCGCCAAGGGGCCAGAGCGAAAGCAATTGCGGTTACAAATTCGCTGGCAGGGCGGCGCCACCGAGGTGGTCGAACTTCGGCTGCCCGCAAACCGTCCCGATGCACTGCGTTATCCAACGGCCGTCATTGACAGAGTTCGAGACTTGGCACGCGAGCATGACGATAACGAGATCGCCGCTCTGTTCAATCGCGAGAGCCTCACGAGTTCGACCGGCAAGCTCTTCACTGTCAGCATGATAAGCTGGATCCGCTTCAAGCATCGTATCCCCGCCCCCATGCGGCCACCCGGAACGCTCAGTGTCAATGAGGTTTGCGAGAGGTACGGGGTCAGCATGCATGTCGTGTATTACTGGATCGAACGCGGCCACGTATCGGCTCACCAGAGAAAACCGGGCGTGCCCTACGCCATCACCATCACCGACACAATAGATCGCCAACTGCGCGATTGGGTTGCGACATCCTCTCGCATACGCAATGGTTCCCAAACTCAATTTGCGTGAGGTGCATTATGAAGCCCGCATCGCAATGCCGAGCGGCCGCTGTCTGCCGTCCGCCTTTGGGATGTATCTCCTCCGCGACGGCAGCGCTCGATAGGCTCCTGTGTGGACGCGAGCATGCAGGTCTACGAGGTTTGCCTCGAGTTTCCGCGTACTCGGTCCACGTCATCTCGTCGACGCCAGGCGCCGCGGACTTCTTCAAACCGAAGAAGCTCGCCCGCAAGACAGCGACGTTGATGTGATGCAGGAGCGCCGTCAGTTTGCCCTGTCTGTTCCTGGTGACGGCTTCTCGTATGCGGGCCTGCGCCTGTGACACGGCCAGCCGGCTCTGCGTCCGGACCGTGCTTTGCAGATCCGCACTCTCCTTGGTCCCGCCCCTTCGCTCCACCGGCTCCGCAGCGGCCGAAACCGCCTTGTTCGCTCGCTTCCGCGCTACTTCGGGCAGGTCCGACTTCTCCATCGCACTCATCGTCGGCTACGGCCTCCGGCCTTCCCGACAACCTCCCGGCCACGACTGGCGGGGACGGCGATGGAGATCTCCCGGTTCCCGTGCAAAAGGCTTCTGCGCATGCCAGGGTCTACGACGACGCGGGGCCAGCATGCGTCTTGCGATATCGACGCGCGCCGTGTTGCCTTCTGTGGGACGGAAAACATCGGCACCCCGAACTTGTCTTACGCCGCTCAATACCTCGCCTGCGCACTCCCTGTGAACGCTTCGCGTCTGCCCTCGCGAGCATCCGTGCATCACTCGGGGCCGGTGTGGCTCGCTACGCCTTCACCGTGACGGACTTCCACCGTCTACCTTCTGCCGGTCTCCCGGCGCACCCGTCCATACATGGCACTCAAGAGCCATGCCTCCGTCGACTACCAGCATGGCCGGAATTGCGAGGTTGAGTACCCGCGCGCCGGCGGCACCACGGTTCATCGGGCAGAGCACCTGCACGTCGCGGATCGGGTCAAGGCCGAAACGGGCTGGGATGCGATCAGCCACCACCTTGACGATCAAAGCTGTAGCATTTCGTCCGCAAGCTCGCCGAGATAGACGGTTGAACCCATTCGTGCAGGCCAGTCGACGAATGTTTCCAACCGCGGCTTACACTGACAGGAACGGTGGCTGCCGCACCGCTATATACATTTGCAGACATCGACTTGCGGTGGTCTGAACCCATCGGGCGCAGCTGCGCGCATGTCCGGAATCGAATGAACTTCACCTGCCGCACTCGGCCCACACCAGTCTAACCGCTTGGTCTATCGTCAGATTGCGGCGAACACCCGCCGTGGAAAGCGAACGAGCGCGACCGAACAAGTCCTGGGCTCAACCGCGTGTTGCGACGCAGCATTGCGATCAGCCCCACATGCTACGAGCGAGCTTTTGGAACTGATATCGTATCATACTCGGGCGTACTCAGTTCCAAATTATGGCTGAGCCATGGTGGCATGCCGCTTACGGTTCGCGCGCAGCTGGCAGCGGCGCCGTCCCCGCGGAGCAGCCACCCAAGCGGTACGAGGACGTGACGATCAAGAAGAGCTGAAGCCACATCGGTCGCCGCGCGAGTCCTGCAGGACCACCGGGAACAGGGAGTGACCGCATGAGACCGTCCCGACGTGACCATGACAATCCCAGCTCCAGGAGCGTGACGGTGCGTGCGACACGCCGCGAGCTATTGTATCTCGCGGCGCTCGGCGCTCTCGCCGCCGGCACGAAGCCGGTCGACGCGGCGCCCGATGGGCATATTACCATAGGCTCGCATGTCTCCCTGGCTCCCACCTGGTTCGATCCGGCGGAGACATTGGGCATCATCACACCTTTCATGCTGATGTACGCGATGCATGACGCGATGGCGAAGGCGATGCCCGGGAGCCCGATAGCGCCGTGCCTAGCCGAATCCTGGACTATGGCAGCAGACGGGTTGAGCTACACATTCGCGCTGCGTCCCGGTGCCAGATTCCATAACGGCGAGCCGGTGACGGCGGAAGACGTGAAGTTCTCGTTCGAACGCTATCGCGGCGCCTCGCACCAGCTGATGAAGGACCGGGTCGCAACGGTGGAGACGCCCGATGCGGCTGCACGTGCGCTTCCGGCTGAAGGCGCCATGGCCCGACTTCTCACCTTCTACGCCGAGCGCCTCCGGCGCCGGCTGGATCGTGCCGAAGAAGTATGTCGAGCAAGTCGGGGAGGCGGGCTTCAAGAAGGCTCCGATCGGGGCGGGTCCTTACAAGTTCGCCTCTCTTCACCCCTGGCCTCGAATTGGCGTGCGAGGCATTCGAGGGCTATTGGCGCAGGGTTCCCGCCATCAAGCGGCTGGTGTTCAAAGTGATCCCCGATGAAGCCACGCGGCTGGCGGCCCTGCAGCGTGGCGAGATCGATATCGCCTATTCCATCCGTGGCGAACTCGCCGAGCAGCTGAAGCGCACGCCGGGCCTCACCATCAAGGCGGCGGTTGGCTCGGCGCCGTTCTGGCTCTATTTTCCGGAACAATGGGATCCGAAATCGCCCTGGCACGATCAGCGCGTGCGCCAGGCCGTGTCCTTGGCCATCGACCGCAAGACGATGAACGAGGCTCTCACGCTCGGTCATTGCCATCTGACCGGCAGCGTATTTCCGGAGAATTTCGACTTCTACTGGCAGCCGCCGGAGCCGCAATACGATCCCGCGCGCGCCAAGAAGCTGCTGGCGCAGGCTGGCTTCCCAACGGCTTCGACGCTGGCGATTATAGCTGCGATGCCTCCTACGCCAATATCGGCGAGGTCGGCGCTGAATAATCTCAGGGAAGTTGGCATTCGAGTGCGGCTGCGCCCGCTTGGAACGGGCCGCCTTCTTCAGCGCCTATTCGGAAAAGAAGCTGAAGAACATCGTGCAGGGAGCGTCCGGTGCGTTCGGCAACGCCGCGACACGCGCCGAAGCCTTCGTTGTAAAGGGGGCACCTGTGCCTACGGCAGCTACCCGGATATTGACGCGCTGTTCGCCGAGCAGGCGACCGAGATGGACCACGCGAAACGCACGGCCCTGCTGCATCGGTTGCAACAGCTGGTCCATGAAAAGAACATCTATGCGCCAATCTGGCAGAATGCCCTTCTCTCAGGCGTCGGCCGGAGGGTCGGCCAGTCAGGCTTCGGATTGATCGAGGGCTTTCCTTATACAGCGCCCTTTGAGGATCTCACTCTCAAGCGACAGGGCATAGGATACGAAACCGCGCACGGGAGACGACATGCGCGCAACGGCCGTGCCTGGCCCCACCCGCGAGTTCACTGCGACAGCGGGTCGGCTTTGGCGTCGGCTTTCTGCAATTCTGACTTGGTGGTGTTCAAGGTCGGCGTTACGCACGACGGGCCGTGCCCAGCCGCCGCATTGTAGTGAGAGGTAGCGGCTGGAGGGGGTCATCGAGAGCTCAAGGAGCCCGCGAAGTGCAACGGACCTACCAAGACAGCAGTAGTCACCTCGACAATCGGCATTGATATCGGAAAGAACCATCTCGCGCGGCGGCATCGTACTGCAGCAGAAGCTGCCACAAGCCAGCTAGGCTATAAGATAGCCAATGCCCCGCGGCAGGCCTCTGCCCGGCGCGCACCACAGTTAGTCGGTAGCTGGAGGCATTCGGGGACACGACATGCGCCTGATCCGGGCGCACACTTCGAACGAGGTCTCGCGGATCGAAGAGATCCGATGTGCACATTCCGCACGGCTGGATTTGAATCTGCGCCCTAATTGGGAGATCAGGCGAGCGCCACGGCTACATTCGAAAGCCGCAGGGGGCGAACCACAAGCAAGGTGCCAGTGGCAGGCTCTGCGACCTTTCAAGGTGCTGATGACGCCGGCTTCGACCCCGATGTGAGTGTCGCCTGGGCATTGCGAGAATTGTTGCATTCCGTGTTGCACTGGAATTGCCGCCACCCTTGGTAACTCATTGGTAGTGCTTGACACCGAGTTGCAATGCCAAAGCGCCAAATGCAACAGAGATCTGACCGTTCTGGATCTTCAAGGATTTTATTTTTATATCAGTGGATTGTGGGTGGTGGCGGAGGCCGGAATCGAACCGGCGACCTTCGGATTATGATTCCGCTGCTCTAACCAGCTGAGCTACTCCGCCATCAGCGCGGCAAAGGCCCGCGCAGGCCGTGGCGGATATAAGGAGCGGCGCGGAGGCCTGTCAGAGGCAACAGCCGACCGCTCGCCGACCACTGGCATCGTAAGGGACGCAGCCCCGGCTGTGGCGTTCAGACCTCGTCGGCAGTGGCATCAGCCCCGGACATGCCGCGGATCGGCCCACTGAGGCTACGGCGATCAAGGGCGACGCTCTTGATCAAGGCGTAAACGGGCGTTCCATGCGGGCAAGGCCCAAACGCTGCACCGAATAGCGGGTTAGACGGGCAATTGGGACATCACCTGCGCAATCGAGCGCCTAACCTCGACTATCGCCCCGTGTGGGGGGCCGATATCGGACACCCGGCCAGACAGAACATTGAGGCGCGCTCAAATCCTGACGGTGCCGACGTAGCGACCATCACGTCTCGAGCCCGCACCCGCAATCGCAGGCGGACTCCAATCGGCACGTCGAGACGAGGCAGTTTCAAAGGCCCGCATGGGAACGTAGTTCCGTCAACCCAAATTGCTCGTCGTGCCGCTCGCACGATGGCCTCGATAAGGGCGCCCGCCTCCGCCCGCCCCGTCAGGGGAAAGAGATCAAGACGATGCATGATCTGTGCCGTCGGTCCGACCGCAGCAACCTTGCCATCGCTGACAAGAACAACGGCGGACGCGAGGCGCGCCACTTCCGCAATCGAATGGCTGACATAGATGATCGGAACGCGCGCCTGATCACGCAGCCTTTCGATGTAGGGTAGGATCTCGGCCTTACGTGCCTCATCGAGTGAGGCAAGCGGCTCGTCCATAAGTAGGAGCCGAGGTTTTGCCAAAAGGGCTCTGCCGATGGCGACGCGCTGCTTTTCCCACCGGAAAGTCGGCCCGGCCGCCGTTCAAGAAGTGCACCAATTCCCAAGAGCTCGACCACACCGTCGAAGTCGGTGCCCGCTTCCCGTGGCGCAAACCAGCGTCCGTACAGAAGGTTCTGGCGGACACTGAGATGGGGGAAAGAGGCGGCCCTCCTGGAAGACATAACCAATCCGGCGGCGATGGGGAGGGATAAAGATTTCGCGGGCCGTGTCGAATAGGACCACGTCGTCGACCGTCACACGGCCATGGTCAGGGTAGATCAGTCCTGCAATGGTATTGATGATCGATGTCTTGCCGGAACCAGACCCTTCCCAACAACGCGACAAGCCCATCCGCCGTCTCGAACCGGGCATCGAGGGTGAAATTTCCCAACCGATGGCTGATGTCGACGGCGACAGTCATTCGATCTCAAGCCGGCGATTGGCGTAACGCGCCATCAGTTCCGAGGCCAGCAATGCCAGCATGGCAATGGCCACGGAGACGATCGTCAACCTCAGTGCACCCGCATCGCCGCCAGGGACCTGGGTAAAGGTGTATATCGCAGACGGCAGCGTTTGCGTTTCCCCTGGGATATTGGAAACAAAGGTGATGGTAGCACCAAACTCGCCCATAGCTTTGGCGAAGCACAGGATCATTCCCGCGATGATACCCGGCAAGATGAGTGGAAGCGTCACCGTCAGGAAAACCCAAGCGCGATTGGCCCCCAACGTGCCCGCGGCCTCCTCCAGCCGCGTGTCGACGGCTTCGATCGACAATCGCAGCGCACACGAACCATTAGTGGGAACCCCGCTGACGCCACAGGCCAGCGCCGCACCCGTCCAGCGGAATGAAAAGACAATGCCGAAGTGCTCGGCCAGGAAACTGCCGATCGGCCCGCGCTTCCCAAAGAGAATGAGCAAAAACATAGCCCGTCACGACTGGGGGCAGAATCAGAGGCAGCAGCACGAAACCATTCAGCAGCGAGTGGCCCCAAAGCGCCCGCGTGCCAAAGCCATCGCCACTACTAGCCCGAACGGCAGGCCAGCCAGCGTAGCAACCACGGCCACCCGAATACTCAAGCGCACCGCGGTCCATTCCTCTGGACTGAGGCTCATCCAATCCACGGTGGATATCCCCAGCTCAACTCTTCGCCGCGCTGCTCCGCCCCGAGATGACGCCGATTGCTTGTCAGCCGAAACAGAGGGTCAAGACGGGGTCTCCTTTAGCCAATTGCCTCGCGAACCCTGCATAATGGGACTTCGGTCTCCCTGTCACTTAGGTGATTGAAATGAAAGCATAGAGCGCCGCTATATTCCAACCTATGTCGAGGGGTTACGGCTGCCCCGTGTGATCAGGGTGTTTAAGGCGTGCCAGCAAATCCACGAGCACCGGCGGCGCAATTTGTGACATGATGGGAAACTCGCACCGCGGGTCGCTTGTGCGGAGATTCTCAACTCGACCATTTGCTCCATGCGAAATGCCCCACGAAAAAGCACCCGACGTGCTGCCGCCCTCAAGGGCGATTTGCGCCACGCGGTCCTCACCATCCGCATAGATTTCGGCGCCTACGGCTATCTTGGCCCCGGCAAGATTGCCCTGATGGAGCTTATTTCCAGAGCACGGCTCGATATCGGCGGCGGGCAAGGACATGGGCATGTCCTATCGGCGAGCCTGGCTGCTGGTCGACGAGATCAACCAGATTTTCGTGAGCCCTTGGTGGAAAAGCAAATGGGAGGGTCCGGAGGGGAGGCGCCCGCCTGACAAAGCTCGGACGCGACATCGTCGGCCGCTACCGCGCCATCGAGGCGCGGCTGCCACGGCGTCGGCTGCCGACCTGCGGGCATTGAAGGCTTCGCTGCCGAGCCGGCCCGCCAGCCCCCGGTGCTGACGATTAGCTTGTAATAGCAGAGGTCGCTTGCGGTGGTCGGCTAGCTCATGCCGTCGACTTGGCTACCAAGGAGGCGATGGCGCCATCCTCGCCGCTGGCGCGCTGCGCGAGACCTTCGACCACGCCCGCGCGATCGGCCGCTGGACGGTTCTGGCTCATTTTCGACTTACCCTCGAGCCGGCGGATCGTGAGTTTCAGCCAACGATGCCGCGCACAAGCGCATCTAGGAAGTTGGCAGGAGCGTCCGCGGTTGACCACGGCGCGACATAGGCAGCCTCTTGTTGATCGGAGAGCTCGGAAACATGAGCCAGCAACCAATCTTTGTCCTCCACCATCTCCAGGCGTCCGTAGGCGTGCACCGCGGCATAATTCCACGTTGGCACCACTTTGCCGTGTTCGGCCTTTGCGGGATACCAGCCGGGACGAATATAGGCCTCGGGTCCTGGAAAATCAGCAGGGCGTCGATGTCTGGCGTGAGCGTCTTCCATTGCGGATCCGGCCGTGCCAGATGACACTCGATACGCCCCAAAGGGCAGTCTGCATCGACTTTCAGCACCGTTGGCAAATGCGTAGCGGTGAGCCCCTCGCTGCCATGCGTAACGAGAATGGCAAAGGGCTGCGCGCGCATCATCGCGTGCACCTCCGCCGCATCCGCGACCTTGAAATAGCTTGGCGTATACATGGAAAGCGCTCAAAGTGGACGATAGTGAGAATGGTGTAATCATGCCAGCGCGATCCCCACCGGTAACACGATGGGACGCCGATGCGGACGAGGAGTATCGATCCCGTCGCCACCGTACGACCGCAAACGGCCGTGGCACCACGTGTGGGCCCCGAGCCCCATGCTGGACATGGTTGCGCGCAGTAAGGCTCATTCTATGCACCAAAGATCGACGCCCAAGGCCCTTCGCTTCGAAGTCCCGCACGTTATGGGCCTCACGCCGCCGCCTCGACCCGCTTTAAAGCCGCCTGCAGCTTGCGCATGGTCGCCTCGAAGTCTGCGCGCCGCTCGCGATTTTCCTCAACCACTTCGGGCGGCGCCTTGGCAACGAAGTTCTCGTTGGCCAGCTTGGCATCAACTTTCTTGATCTCGGCCTTGGACTTCTCGATCTCGCGCACCAGGCGCGCGCGTTCGCTGCCCATATCGATCACGCCCGCCAACGGCAGCGCCGACCGTCGTTTCGCCGAGCACGATTTGGGCCGAACCCGGCGGCGCCGCCTTGGCAAAGGAAAGGGCATCGATCCGCGCCAGTCGCTTGATGGTCTCCTCGTAGGCTTCGGCGCGCGCACGCACGGCCTTGCTCGCTGCCGACCATCACCAGCGGCGTCTTGGCGCCCGCCGGCACGTTCATCTCCGAACGCACCGACCGCACCTCGCTGACAAGATTGACGAGCCAGCCGATCTCCTCATCAGCGGCCGCATCGGCGAGGCCGGTCAGCACGGGCCAGGCGCTCAGGCACAGCAGATTCTCGCGCTTGACCCCCACCTCCACGAGACGGTCCCAAAGCTCCTCGGTGATGAAGGGCATGAAGGGGTGCAACAGCTTCAGGATTTGGTCGAGCACCCATGCGGTGGTAGCTCGGGTCTCAGCCTTTGGCCGGCTCGTCATCGCCGTTGAGGATTGGCTTCGCCAGCTCAAGGTACCAATCGCAAAACGTGCCCCAGGTGAACTCATAGATGGCGACGGCGGCCTCGTTGAACTTGTAGGACTCGATGCCGGCAGTGACGGCCGCGGCGGTGCGCTCGACCTCGCCCGCGATCCAGCGGTTGAGCGTTTCGCTCGACCACCTTGGGGTCGAAGCCCTTCTGGCGCACGCATTCGTTCATCTCGGCAAAGCGTGCCGCGTTCCAGAGCTTGGTTGCGAAGTTGCGGTAGCCCTCGACGCGATGGGTGGAAAGCTTGATGTCGCGGCCCTGCGCGGCCATGGCGGCCAGCGTGAAGCGCAGGGCATCGGCGCCGTACTGCGTCGATCATGCCAAGAGGATCCATGACGTTGCCCTTGGTCTTCGACATCTTCTGCCCTTCGTCGTCGCGCACCAGGGCGTGGATGTAGACGTCGTGGAACGGGATCTCCTGCATGAAGTGCAGGCCCATCATCATCATGCGCGCGACCCAGAAGAAGATGATGTCGAAGCCGGTGACGAGGGCACTGGTCGGATAGAAGCGCTGCAAGCTCCGGCGTCTTCTCCGGCCAGCCCAGCGTCGAGAACGGCCACAGGGCGGAGGAGAACCAGGTGTCGAGGACGTCTTCGTCGCGCCTGAGCGCGACCTCCTCCTCGATAGTGGGCGCTGGCGGCCTTGGCGCCTGCGCGCCTCGTCGAGCGCCACGAAGACCTTGCCGTCGGGCCCGTACCAGGCCGGGATCTGATGTCCCCACCAAAGCTGGCGCGAGATGCACCAAGGCTGAATGTTGCGCATCCACTCGAAGTAGGTCTTCTCCCAATTTTCGGGATGAACCTCGTGCTGCCGTCCTCAACCGTGGCGATGGCGCGCTTGGCCAGTTCCGCCGCGTTGACGTACCACTGGTCCGTTAACCACGGCTCGATGATGGCATTACCTCGCTGAGCGTGCGGCACGGCATGGACCGTCGGCTCGATCTTGTCGAGGAGACCGAGCGCCTCAAGGTCGGCAACGACCGCATCGCGCGCGGCAAAGCGATCGAGGCCGCTGTATTTCTCCGGCACGTTCTCGTTGAGCTGCGCCCTGGCGTCGAAGATGTTGACCAGCGGCAAATTGTGCCGCTTTCCGACCTGGTAGTCGTTGAAGTCGTGCGCCGGCGTGATCTTCACCGCGCCCGAGCCGATGTCTCGGGGTCGGAATACTCATCGGCAATGATCGGAATTTCGCGCCCGACAAGCGGCAGCACTACCTTCTTGCCGATCAGGTTCTTGTAACGCTCGTCCTCGGGATGGACGGCAACCGCCGTATCCCCCAGCATTGTCTCCGGGCCGCGTCGTGGCCACGACAATGTAGTTGCGCTCCTCCCACTCGATGGCTTTGCCAGCCTCGTCGAAAGCGGTCGGGAAGCGATAGGTGTTGGCGTCCCGCAAGCGGATACTTGAAATGCCAAAGACTGCCCTTGACGCTCGACCATGTCGACCTCAAGGTCGGAGATGGCGCTCTGAAACTCGGGATCCCAGTTGACAAGACGCTTGTCCCTATAGATCAGGCCCTGCTCGTGAAGATCGACGAAGACCTTGAGCACGGCCTTCGATAGGCCCTCATCCATTGTGAAGCGTTCGCGCGTCCAATCGCACGATGCGCCGAGACGCTTCAACTGGTTGATGATCGTGCCGCCGCTTTCTCGCCTTCCACGCCCAAACCTTCTCGAGAACTTGTCGCGCCCGATCGTGCGCCGGTTCGGCTCCTGGCGCTCCATCATCTGCCGTTCGACAACGAGCTGCGTGGCGATGCCCGCATGATCCGTTCCCGGCTGCCACAGCACGTCCTTGCCGCGCATACGCTCAAAGCGGCAGAGCACATCCTGCAGCGTATTGTTGAGCGCGTGCCCCATATGCAGCGACCCCGTCACGTTGGGAGGCGGGATGACGATGCAATAGGGGTCGGCCTTTGCGCGTTCGGGCCGGCCGGCCTCGAAGGCCCTGGCCCTCATCCAGTCCTCGTGAACGCGCGCTCTCGATCGTCGGCGGGCTGATAGGTTTTCTCGAGCATGGTCGTCAGATTACATCAATCGGAGAGACCCCGCTGTACGGCGCAAAAACGACCGTTGTCAACCAACGGTTGTCCCCTTCAAGGCGGGTGTGTAAAGGAGACTTGCTCGGGCTGTTGTGAACGCCACGTCACACTTTGCGATCGGCGTCCTGCCCATTGAGCTGCTTGGTGTGGAGCGCCCGCGCCACTTCCGCGCGAATTGCCGCATCCACCAGGCGCGGTAGATTGGCCTCCACCCAGCGACTAAGAAGCGGTTCGAGCAGTTGTTCGATGATCTGCTCAAGCGCCTGGGTTTGCGTCGTTGGCACCGTCGTGGCGCTCGCGGCATTCGGCGGGGACGCCGCAGCCGGTGGCATGGCGGTCGACGCTGCGCCATTCCCCACGGTGGCACGGGGGCTGACGGACGCACTCTTGGTCGGCGAGCCAACACTGATGCCGAGGGCCGCACGCAAAGGTGCTGCGGCTGGGGCGGCCGCGGGCTTTCCAGGCTCGGCTGGACGTACTGGAATGGGCGCAGTTGTCGTTGCCTGGGGCTGGCTCGCGGCGGGCGGCTGAGCGCCGCCGCCCCTGGCCCGATAGCGGCTGGCGCGGAAGCCGTCAAGCCGGGCTTTGCAAGGTCAGCCTTCGGTGCCAACGTCGCTGCCGTCGGGGCGGGAGTCGGCGCCTTGACGGCGGCCGAGAGCCCGGCAACCTCTGGTAGTGGAGAGCTTCCGGCGACCTCCTTGGCGGCATTTGCCGGGGCTGCGGCGTCCCGCGGAGACGCTTCGGCGGCGGGTTTGCTTTCGATCGGCGCAGACGCCGCGGCGGGAGCGGCGTTGCCCTGCGCTGGCGCCGACGTCAGACCCGTAGCGGCCAGAGAAGCTGGCCATCCCCGCTGCCGTTATCGGCGACAAACAGGGGCGCTGGGCTCGATCGCTCCGGCGCTGGGTTGGCCGGGCCATCCGCCAGGGCCTCAAAGCTGGGGAAACCCCGATCAGCGGGAAGTGGCAGCACTTGGGACTCGCGTCCCCCACTCGGTCGCAAAAACCAAAGCGGGATCCTTTGATCGGCCGCGCCAGGCGTATCCTTAGGGGTCGGCGCGGGGTAGCCAGGCCGCCGGCGAGCAAATCGGCCAAATCCTCGTCAATTTTGTTCGCAGGCGGACTTCGATCCGTTGTGGTTCACGGAAGCCGTCGCCTTTGGCTCCGCAAGGGAATTGATCTCCTTAGCCTTAGCTTCTGGATGCGGTGACCTCGTCGGCCAGGGTTTTGCGGATCGACGCGAGGATTTCGTCGAGGTTCTTGCCCGCGGTCTTATCGAAACTGCTCATACCGCACCTCTACGCACGGGGGCCTCTGATCAACTGGGGCTCCTTCCTCTACATATGCAAAAGCAAAACTATGGCAATGGCGCAGCGGCCGGCGCTGTACCAGGGCAGCGGCGCATGCAGCGACGTCCCCGTCACTTGGCCGGCTTAGGTACCGGCCGAGGCGCAGGCGCCGCTTCCAGCGTTTCACGGCGACCGTCGGAATGCGTAATGTTGACATCAAACCACTTGCTGCGGACCTCGAGGTAATGCGCGTCAGGGTCGATAAACGAGGGAGGCAACGCCAAGCTCTTGCGAATTGAGCCGTCCGATCGTCGACAGCACATTGTAGGAGGCGACCACCAGGTTGCGCTTGGTGGTGACGAGATTGACCTCGGAGTTCAATAGCTCCTGCTCGGCGTTCAGCACGTCCAGCAACGTCGCTTTGCCCAACGCGCTCTTCCTCGCGCACGCCGGCGAGAGCAATGCGATTGGCGTCGACGGCTGGCGTGATCGGATTCGAGCTGGGCTCGCGCGGCAATGAGCTGCGACCAGGCCGCCACCACCTGCGCCAAAACCTCGGTCCGCGCCTGCTCGATTTCCTGCAGCCGACTGACGTGGGTGTGCTTGGCCTGGCGAATTCGGGCCTCGACCTCGCCGCCAGTATAGAACGGAACCGTGAGGCGCCCGGTGACGGCCGTTGTTTCCTGCCAGTCGAGGCCAACACTCTCATCGAAGCGTTTCTGGTAGGTGGCCTCGAGCTGAGCTGTGGGCAGCCGCTCACCGCGAATGCGGTCGACGGCGAATTTTGCTGATTGCTCGCGATAAAGGGCTGCCACCACCGCTGGGTTCTCGCGGCCGGAGATCTCCGTGTTATCCGCCAAGGTCTTCGGCACGAGCCCGCTCGGCCCCGGCTCCACGAGATTGCTCGGGGGATGGCCGATCACGCGCTCGTAGGTGGCGCGGCTGGTCTGCAGGTTGGATTTCGCAAGGTCGAGCGCCGAAACCGCCGCCGCACGCCGCGCCTGGGCCTGCGCCACGTCGGTGCGGGTGACCTCGCCGACATTGAAGCGATCCTGGGTGGCGCGCAAATCGCGCGTCAAAACCGTCACGTTGTTCTCGCGCAGACGCACAATCGCCTGATCACGCACGACATCCATGTAGGCCGTCACGGCCTCAAGCAGGACCGACTGCTCGACCGATCGCAATGTCTCTCGCCCAGAGCGAACGGTTGCCTCGGCCTCCGACACGGCATTCACCGTTTGGAAGCCGCGAAAGAGAGGTTGCACCAATTGCACGTTATAACCCGCGCGGATTGGACGAGCCGCCGACGATACTGTTGGGCTTCGTTGTGGTTTTCTCAAAGCTGGTATCCGCATTGCCCGTGACAGTTGGACGATAGCCGGAGATAGCGCGCGGTACTTCTTCATCCGTCGCGCGCAGCGTGGCGCGCGCCGCATCGAGCCGGGGATTCACTTTGTAGGCGGACGTGAGTGCTTCGTTGAGCGTTTCGGCACGCGCAGCGCTGCGGCCAACCTGCCTCGGCGGCGAAAACCGCTAGAAGCAGGAAGCACCACGTGTGGGCCACCCGCAGCCACCCCTTAGCGCATATGCTCACGTCTACGTCCCTCTATCCCCTTGGACAGGGCCGTGTCTTCCGTCACGCGCGAAACTGCTGCTCGTTACCGGATACCACGCCAGTCCCCGGAGAGGCCGGTATCCATGATTCGCAAACCGTACGGTTAGTTATCTCCCATCCCTGGAGCGGAGAAGAACAAAATCTGGGAGGTCCGCCCCCGGTTTTCCCCGGCGTTGCCCGCTTTCAACACACGGACCACGGGGAAAGACGCTGAAAAATGAAGCCCTGTCGCCCAAATACCACGGATTAAAAATGAAGCTCGCGGCGCGGGCGAATCCCGGGATCGGCGGCGCCGACACGTCGAAGCCGGGCCGAATATCAAAAGCATCCCTCGAACGGTGCCACACGTTCGCGCGTCCAAAGGAGCCGGAGGTCTGGATGCCGACCATTCTGGCGCCGTCCTTGAGCTGATCGAGAAGACCCGCATCCACAGCTTCCACGGCTCCATTGAGCAAGATCGCATCGAATGGGCCCTCGCCGGCCGCCCCCGTCGGCAACGGTCCGTGCATGACGTTGACGTTAGTAAGCCCCAGGTGGCGAAGGTTTTCTTTCATCGACGCGCACAGGGCGTCATCGACCTCAGGGCAACAACCTGGGCCGCAAGTTTTGCCAGCAGGGCGGTGGAATAGCCCGTGGCCGGTCCCACATCGAGAATGCGCGCTGACGGGTCAATGTCGGCGAGTTGGACGAGCTTTGCCAGCGTCCGCGGTGGCAGCAAATACCGGGCAGCGACGCCGTCGTGGCGGGGCGCGACCTCAACGGCCTCGTCCATATAAGCCATGGCCCGCATCGCCTCGGGCACGAAATCCTCCCGCGGCAGCTCCAGCATCGCCCGAATGATCCGCCGGTCAGTGACGTCGCTGGGGCGCACCTGGCTTTCGACCATATTGATGCGTTGCTGCAGGAAATCGACCATGTCAGGTTGCTCAAACAAATCCGGTCGCTGATCGAGGAGGTGACCCACCCCGCCATACCGCCGGCGGACCTTAGCCAATTGCTTTGGTCGGGGCCAGCCTAGGGTGGCAGGCCCCTGTGCAGCCAATCGCCGCAAATGCTCTGCACGCACGTTGCCGCACTGGAGCGCGCATGATACACGCAGCCGTTAGCCTGGCTACAGGGTACGGCCTCGTGGCAGAGTGGTCATGCAGCGCCCTGCAAAGGCGTGGACGTCGGTTCGATTCCGGCCGAGGCCTCCAGTTCCAGCGATTCCACGACCAGGCTTTGCCGCTCAGCGCGCCCAACCGGTGCCGTTGCGGCAAAAAATGGGGTAGGGCCTTGGCGAAGATCGCGCCGATTGCTAAGGAGGCGCCCAGAGCTCCTCGTCGTGAGGCTGTTCCGCGGTAGCTCAGCGGTAGAGCAGCCGGCTGTTAACCGGCTGGTCGCAGGTTCGAATCCTGCCCGCGGAGCCAACGACTTAGCTCGGAAAGTCAGCCCCGAGAAATGCTCTGGAGGTGCACTGGAGGTGCAGAGGTGAAGGTGGTCCGCACCTCAAAACAGGCTGAGGTGCGGAATGGGGGCTCCGGGCCCGGTTCCGCCCTTGATGGTGGGCCCGTGATCGGCCAGCGCTTCCCATCGCATCCCAGCGACGCTGAGGCTGCTGGACGAGCTGGGGGACAAGTCATGACCGAGGTCAGCGAACTGCTTGCCAAGATCGAGGCCATCGTCGCCCAGTGGCGGCGCAAGATCTGGACCGACACCCAGGCCCTCGGCAACATCGAGAACGCCATCCTCAAGCACCACGTGGCCAACAGGGTAGAGCACAGGAAACCGGGCAAGCCATGAAGCTCCTGCTCCGACGACTCCCGACTACCATGTAACCGACCGTGTGCCCCGGCGGCATGGTTAGAGACATGCCGCGGCGCCCAACCGGCCCGGGGCCACCTACGTTGTCCTTGCTTTTCCCACTGCCCACCAGGCAATGGTGCCGGCGTGCGGCTCCTGGGTTGCATATGGTTTCACGTGAAGCAGATCGTGCACACCCACGCGGCAAGCAAATTTGGCGCGACGGTCGCCGATCTCCCATATGACCGCTGCCCTGGCGGCACATATGGACGTGCGGGCGCAAGCCTGGACCGTAAAACGGTCTTAGCCGATGTCGAGCTCGGCCCGGGGCCACTATCGGCATTCAGGCGATCGGGCGGCAGTCCGTGCTTCTCGATGCGCTTGCTTTTGCTGGCTCAGCGGGCAATGGTGCCGCGCGTCGCGCATCTGTTCTGGTAGCGTGTGAGTTGACCGCTCGGACCGATCGGCATTTTCATGGCCTTCCAGCGCGCAGACAACGATGGAAAACGACCGCCCGCGCCGGCCATGGTGGGGCGGCCGTGGCGCACCGCATGCCGCACCAGAGGGCGCACCGCATGCCGGCTCACCTGGCCTCAGGCCATGCCGTGAGCCCTGCAGTGAACCATGCCGTTGGCCATGCCGTGAACCATGCTGCATCACCCGGCAACTCACCTGGTGGCTCACCCGGCGCATCCCATGCAGCGTCCCAATGCAGCATCCCATGGCGACGCCCGTGGCGCTTCGGCGCGACCACATCGTCCATCCTGACGTCGACGGTTCGCCGGAGCCGTCGGCCGAGGAATACGCCCGCGCGTTCATCGGCTTTTTGCAAAAGCACCCGGCGCTGCAGGAGCTGCTCGACGGCTGGATCAGCTCGCGGGCGCTGTGGCGCAAATACTACCCGGCCTTTCTCGCTACCATTTCGAACGCAGGCCTGCCCTGGAGAACCACCGCCGCCGCGCTTGGTAGGATGACCCAGAGGCGTGAAAGGCAAATGATGCTGACGCGCCGCGGCAAGCGCCGACGCTGCACCGTGGTTGAGTACCTGATCCCTCGGCCAGAGCTGTCCTAGAAGGAAAAAATAAGCCCCGATCGGCGGGGTGCCGATCGGGACGGCGACGTTATCATCCGAGGCCGCGAGATTGGCCGCTAGCGCGAACGCCACATTAATTGGCCCCGCCCCGGACATTTCACCGACATCCGCTGGCTGAGGCGTTTCCTCGTATCTGGACGCCGCCCCATGTCCGTCCCTCTCCCGGAGCAGACGTTTCCGCAAGTGGTGAAATTGACCCATAAGCGACATAGGCCAAACTCGACGAGCATGTTCACTGCACCGACGATAGCACCAAACTCATCATGCAACGGCGTCGGGTAAGGCGTGAATGGTACGGGGTGCCATCTGGACGCTCTGCAACGGCTTCCACACCTCTTACGGACTGGCCAGTCTTTAGGGTGACAGCCATCGGACATTTATCGTGAGGCAGTGGGGTTCCGTCAGGCCAGTAGAGTCGCCAAGTTAGGCACCATTCATCGCTCACAACCCGGTACGATCCGTTTGTTGTGGTGCCGGAATCCGAGCGGCACGCGAGGGGCCGAAGACAGACCTCAGGGGATCAGTCCTTGCCGCAGCGCTTCGGCGACGGCTTGGGTTCTGTTGCGAACGCCGAGCTTGGTCTGCGCCTTCTTCAGGTGACTTCGAACGGTCTCCGCGCCGATATCGAGCGCCTTGGCAACCTCAGACGATTGCGCGCCCATAGACGCCAATCGCAGGACGGCAAGTTCCCGGGGCGTGAGCTGGCCACGTGGCCCGAACCTGTTGGAATCGAGATCGACGAGTTGCTCCAGCCGCAATGCCGCAAAGCTCGCGGCAGCGAATAGCAAGATCTGAATTGGTTGCGTCAGGACATTGGAAAGTTCTTTGCGCGACCAGAAGGCGACGACCCAGCGACCGCCAACTGGGCACGTCAATCCATCGCGCATGCCGTACTTGAGAGCCAGCTCATAGGTCCACTTGTCAATGCCGATCGGTTGCATCAATCGCCTGGTTTCAGTCCAGGTGTGCGACGCCATGCTGGAGCCGGCCAAGGAATAGAAGCGGGACGAAACTTGCCCGGGAGCGTAGAGCTTTATGTTCCTCCCACCACCCCTCGGGGACCTCCTCGTGGAGGAAGGCCGATTTTCCGAGCTGAACGGACTCCCAGTCTCCGGACTTTATGGGAAGACGGACGAGCGCCCAGAACGGGCAACGGCAGGCTGCGCGTCGTGACGGCGTGCAGTTCGTTGAGAACCTCACTCGGGCGACCGTAGATCATCGACATGACCGGCGTAATCGACGAGCCTCGTATGAAGGTCCGCAATGCCGTTCGTGGGGCGTGATCCAATTGAGCCCTGTATGGTCATGAACCTTCCGTGTGAGTGTGTCAGGCGGTACGCCCCAGCGCCTAGAATCAAGCAATAGCCTCAGCACCCTTTGCAAAAATCTCCCACCAGTCGCTCTCGCTTTCTTCATGTTCCGTGGGAACCGAACTTCGATGAACCTGCTACCGAGAGACCATCGAGTGAAAATACTTAATTGTGACGGGAAACTACCGGAGACATGGTTTGCTCACACGACACTGCTAGAAACTGACGAAAGGGCGGTGGCGCTACTAGCGTCAGGTGTCGCCAATTTGCTCGCCCGCGCCGACGAGATCATTGGTGCACGGGTTTGCTGCGGAAGTGCGTGGGTCTCTTGCTGGCACAAACCGGCCAGCGCGGTTTCCTGGAATGCCTGCTGCTGATCCGATAGCGGTCGTGGCCAGCGGCCCAAGCCTCGACCGTCGTGGTGCTCCGACGGTAGCCAGCAATGTGCTGCGCTCGGTCAGTTGTTTGCTGTCGGTCGGCGCTTGGGCGGGACCCCCTGCCAGCATGCTGCGGATCGACACGGCGCTGTAGGCTTTGCCATTCGCACTGCTCAAAAAGAGACCGAAATAGACGGCTCCCAACCCGAGCTTTTGGCAAAATCGGCAGTTTTGTCCTAGATACGCCACCGTGCCAGTTCGTCTCGCGTTTATCCGTCCCCTAGCCCCATCCGCTGCCGTGCGTCCGCCCACGGGCGACGATTGGTTGCACGAGCCGAAATGGGATGGCTTTCGCTTCCAGGTCATCAAGGACGGCAGCAAATGTCCGGCTCTATTCGCGCCACGGCGCTGAATGACACCGACCGCCTGCCGGGCATGGCCGAGGCCTTCGGCAAGCTGCCCACACAATCGGCCATCATCGACGGCGAGCTGGTCCTACATCGATCCCCGCGGCGCGGCGCATTTCTACCAGCTGATGGCACCAGATGCGCACCAGCCATCCTGACGAAAGCCAACTGATGTTCCTGGCCTTCGATCTGCTGCATCAGGACGGCGTTGATTTGCAGAGGCCTGCCCCTGACTGAGCGTCGGCGGGATCTGGAAAGGCTCCACCGGAAGGCAAAGGTGGTGCCCTATCTCCACCTGGTCGAGACGTTCCCCGATGGCCCGGTGCTCTTCGGATTACTGCGACAAGTTCGGTTTCGAGGGCATCGTCAGCAAGCGCCAAAGTTCGCGCTACGTGAGCGGGCCGAGCCGGCATTGGATCAAAACGAAATGTCCGAACTGGAAGCGCGCCAACGTCAATCGCGGCAAGCTGTTTGAGCGTCCCCAAAAGCCTGGCCCTACTGAGGAGCAGGAAGACGCCGACAAGGAAACGCGAGGAGCTTGGGAGGGCGTTGGAGCGGCTGGGATCGCCGCAATTAAGTCATGGCATGGCGCGCGAGCTCAGGAGAGGCACGTGACCATTCTGGAGCGCGAGATCGCCGATCTGAGCGGACGCGGAATACCGAGTAGATTACGGATCAATGCCTGTGTGCGGAGGGAACGCAAATGTGGCTTGTTTTGACGCGAACTACTGGTGATGTGCCGGCACACGTGAATATGGAGTTGGCCACTTGGATGTGCGCATGCGTGATGGCGACAGAGATCGTTTTCGGCAAGGCAGTTTACTCTCCTCGTCAAGGAGACGCCCGAAGAAATCCGGGGCCTCACGAAGTCTCTGACGTCCGGAGCTCCTCGTCGATCGGATGTAGGAACATCGGCCTGCTGGGGGAGCTCGACCACTTTGCTCTTGGTCTGGCGCGAGCGAACGCGCACCACCTTTGCGGGCGCGTCTCGGTGGCATTGGCGCGCTTTTGGCGGAGCAGCGGCAAGATCGACGACCACGCACGTCATCGAAGAGCGGACCAGACGTAGCTGATGCCAGCGTGAGCGGCAGCAATCCCGGCGAAAAACACGACGTAGAAGACGAACCCGAAGTAGTCAACGCGACCGCCTTTGCCTGGGCCGGTTTCGATCCCGAAGTGGCTAGTGCGAGCGTCTGGGCGACTGCCCATCCAGAACTGCAGGATGACCGAGCCGATCCCGCGAGCACTTTGCGGAGCCGAGTCCGAGAACAAGCGGCGCGAGCATTAGCCCAGCGGCTGTTTCGTTATCGGGTTTGGGCAGTAAGAAAGCAACAAGAAAAACGCGCCGACCGACACGACGGCTGTGTATCTGCAGCACACGCAAGATTCTTGATCAGCTTGATCATGCCTGGCGTGACGGACGCGGACATCTCGAACATCTCACCTACTCCATCAATGCAGGGACCTCGTCATCGGCTGCTACCTTTGGCTTGGCGCAATCAACCCGAGCAATACGTAACTGAACGAAGTACAAT
>ERZ1370068.4010-contig-3104_pt1 | contig 31780 bp, 25 predicted proteins | sample MGYA00561227_ERZ1370068 | MGnify/ENA primary metagenome ERZ1370068 (study PRJEB38410, sample SAMEA6850437) | metagenome | study: Metagenomic assessment of the ecological functions of the soil: analysis of the soil microbiota associated with the...
CGTTGCGTATTGCTCGAGCCGTCCGGGGCGCCAGATCGATCGCGCGAGATCGCAGCGCGCCGCAGGCGATGCCCGACAACATCGCAGCATAGGCAAGCCACGAGAAAGCATCCGAGACGAGGCATTGAGGGCCGCGGCCTGAGCGCCTCGCGCGCGAGCGGCGGCGGCGAGCGCCGGCGGCGCGACCTCGACCGCGGCCGCTCGGCACAGCCCGCGACACGCCGTAGGCGTAGTTCGCGCGAAAGAAATCGTCCGGGCGCGGCGGCCACCGGCGCGCTCGAAGGCGCGGCCACGGCTCGTCCGACCCGCCCCTGGTCGAGCCGCAGCAGGCCGAACGCGAAGAGCTGCGCGCATCGGCGCGGCGGGCGCCGCCGCGGCCGCGCCGCACTCGATGCGCGGCGCCGCCTCGTCGCGGCAGGTGTCCGACGCGGCGCGCTGGCAGGTCGCCGAGCCAGGCGCCGGCGTCGTCCGCGGACGATGGCTTCGGCGCCGGGGTCGGCGCGCCGGCGCGTAGCACGCGCTGCGGGAAGACATCGAAGACTTCGTCGACCGAAGCGTGGAGCGCTGACGTATCGCCGCAGCTCCTGTCCGAACGTCAGCCGGCGCCGTGGCCCCGAACGCCTCGCGGAACGCGCGCATCGGGCGGGTGGCCGCGCGCGATGGCGGTGGCGTAGGCGTTGATCGCCAGCGCACCGTGCGGCACCTGCGATCATCAGGTAGTGCGTCGACGCCCATGCCTCGGCGTGCGAAGAGCGCGAGCGCCGCTCGCCCTCGTTGTAGAGCGCCGACGCGGTGTCGACGGCGAATCAGCCGCGACAGCGGCAGTGAAGCAGCGCGCGACGAGTTCTGCCGGCATCGGCGCGTCGACCGGCCGGCCGATGTCGGCGCGCGCGTGCCGCCCGGCTCGAGGCGTGGCTAGCTGTAATGCCTACGGCGGCGGCCTCGTTCAGCCAGACCGGGATCGATCTCAAAGTGGACGAGGCGTTATGCGCAGCAGCAGGTGCGTGTACTCGTGGAAGATTCGAGGCGCGCGCGCCCTCGTCGTAGCCTTCGAGCGTGAGCGCGATGTCGTTGACGTCGCCGTCGTGGTGGAAAGGCGTAGCCGCCGAGCGCGGCGACGCGGCCGTCGCGGCGCCGGCAGGAAGGGCTGCAGCTGCTTGCGCGTGTCGAAGACGTAGATCGCGGCCGCGGGCAGCGGCGAGCGGGCGCTGCGCGTTCCGGGATCAGCTCCGCGCCCGAGCACGGTGCGGAACTGCGCCAGGTCGCGACGGCGACGCGCTGGAGCGTTGCCGGCGGCGGCTGGGCCGGACGAGGGTGAGGTGCTCGCCGCGGATCAGGAGCGTCCACGGTCGGCTTCAGCGGAGCCGCCGTCCGACGGCCAGAGCGCCAGGGCGACGAGCGGCTGCGACATCACTTTGCGGCTCGCGATCAGTCTCATACACGGCGAGTTTGGCGCCTCCGTCACTCGCTCATCCCTGGGCCGTCGAAGGATGAGCCGTCTGCTTCCGTGGTTCGACGAGCGCACCACGAGCGATAGCCACGGGCCTCGCCACACGCTGAATCAGCCAGCTGTCTTCCTCGCGGCGTCGTTGACCAGCGCCGTATCTGTCGGCGGAGATCGATCGCTTGGCGTAGTTGCACGAGACGATGAAGAGCGATCGATCCTCGCCCAGCGTCGGACCTGTGACCGTGCTCTCGAACGTCTGGCCGGTGCTCGTCGACAGGCTCAGCGGATCGCCGGGCTTGGGATGGCGGGCACCTGATCATCTTCGTGAAGCGGACGTAGCTGTTGTTGATGACCTTGTCGGCTTCGTTGGGCGCCGGAGGGTGAGTCCGGGGATCCTCATGTTCGACTTCGACATCAGATGGGCATGCGTCCGGTGCTCAGCGGCTGGCGCGCGGCGCCGGACTGCGTGCCGGCACCACCAGCGTATGGCGCAGCCCGTCCTCGAGCCCGACGAGCGGCGTGTAGCCGAGAAGCGTTCTGGCTTTGGTGATGTCGGCCTGCAGGTCCTGACGTCGCCCGCGCGCGCCTCCTTGTAGATCGGCTCGATGTCGGTGCCGACGATCGTGTTCATCACCCGCAGCAGCTCGTTCAGCGAGATGCGCCCGCCGCAGGCGACGTTGATCACTTCGCCCGCCGCCTTCGGCGCCTCGCACGCGCGCAGCACGCCGTCGACGACGTTGGCGACGTAGGTGAAGTCGCGCGTCTGCTCGCCGTCGCCGTAGATCGTCGGCTGGCCGCCCTCGATGCAGCGCGCGTCGCGAAGAGCGAGATGACGCCCGAATACGGCGAGCCCGGATCCTGCCGCGGCCCGAAGACGTTGAAGTAGCGGATCGACGACGGTCTCGAAGCCGTAGAGCCGCGTGAACATCTGGCAGTACTGCTCGCCGATCGACCTTCTGCAGCGCGTACGGCGACAGCGGGCTCGGTCGGCATGTCCTCGCGCTTGGGCAGCGTCGGCGTGTTGCCGTATGCCGACGAGGAGCCGGCGAACACCAGGCGCTTGACGCCGGCGTCGCGCGCGGCGACGAGCACGTTCAGCGTGCGCGTCGACGTTGGCGCGGTTCGACGTGATCGGATCCTTCGACCGACCGCGGCACCGACGGAATCGCCGCCTGGTGCAGCACGTAGTCCATGCCCGGCGACGGCGCGCGTGCGCGAACGCGCATGTCGGCCAGGTCGCCTTCGAGGAACTCCACGCCGCGGGATGTGATCGAGGTTGCGGCGCTTGCCGGTGATCAGGCTGTCGGCGACGCGGACGCGTGTGGCCGCGCCGCACGAGCTCTTCCGCCAGGTGCGAGCCGATGAATCCCGCGCCGCCGGTGACGAGATAAGAAGCCATGGTCGATGCAATGAGCGTTAGTCGGCTGTGCAAACGTCGTCAGTCCGTGAACCCGGCGTGCGGCAGGCCGGGCGTCAGCCTGAGCGCGTTCCGATAGTAGAGCTTCTTCAGCACCGCGTCGGGCAAGCCGATGCCGTAGAGCTTCCAGAACGCGTGGTAGTCGCGGTAGTAGTCGAAGTACTCGTCGTTGGTCTCGAACACCCGCCAGTAGTACGGATATTCGTCCGGCTGATAGCTGTCCTTCCCGAACAGAATCCGATCCTGATACTTGACGAAGAAATCGTGCGCGGCGCGCGGCTGGCGGCCGAAGTCGTAGAGCACCGGCGGCGACGTCGTAGTAGACGTTCGGGTTCTCGTCGAGCAGCTTGCCGGCGCGCGCCAGGTCGTTCGCGTGCCAGCCCGAAGTGCGCGAGGATGAACTTCGTGTTCGGGTGCTTGCGTGATCATGTTGTTGCGCTCGGTCATCAGCTGCTCGAAGCGCACGCCCTGCTGATGCCGCGCGATCCGCGATACAGCGCGAGCTCGAGCCAGCGCTCGTTGGTGTAGTCGAGCGGCTCGAAGAACGCCTGCGGCTCGGCGACGTGGATGAGCACCGGCACGTTGAGCCGCGCGCACGTCGCCCAGATCGGATCGAGCTCGGGATCGTCGACCGGCAGGCGGCTGCCGTCGGCCTTCCGCACGAACATCCCGAGGTCCTTGAAGATCTTCAACCCCATCGCGCCGGCCTTGATGTCGTCGCTCGAGCTGCTTCGCCGCCTTCGCGCCGAAGCCGGGACCGACGCCGCCGCCGGAAGTTGACGTTCGCGAACAGGCACCATCCGATCCTTGTACTTGCTCGCGCGCAGCGCGTCGACGCCGCTGGCGCAGCCGGTCGCCGGAGGATCCGCTCAGGTTGACGAGGATCCGGAGGTTGTTCGCCTCCATGCCCTTCATGACGCGATCGAACTCGCCGCGCGAAATCGGCGTCGGCTGATGGCTGTGGATGTCGATCACCGGAAACTTCGCGCGCGGCACCGGATGCTGCGGCGTCACGAGCATGCGACTTCGGCTTGTACTCGCGGATCGTCGGCGGCGCGAACTCGGGCTGCCGCCCTTCCGCCGGGCGCGGCCGCACCTGTCCGGGCGGTTGCTGCGCGACGATGAGCGGGCGCCGCCAGACACGATCGGCGAGCAGCGCACGAGGCAGGAGTCATTCTCATCGAAGTTCGAAGTCTGAAGTCTGAAGCTAACTGAAGCGAAAGATCGCAGCGAGCCGTAAGCCGAATTCTGTCCCCTCGCCGCCGCCCTTGCGGACGGCTTCGGCGGACGACGACCATTCCTCTAGCCCCGCCATTGCTGGCGGGATCAAGCGACCTACCCGGAGACTCGGACGGGCCGTCCGTAGCCGGCGCGTTGCGCGCTGGAGCTGGGCGCCTCCCTATTTGGTCTTGCTCCGTGCGGGGTTTTGCCTGCCACCCGATGTTACCACGGGCGCGGTGCGCTCTTACCGCACCTTTTCACCCTTACCCCTTCGCTCGCCGGCCTTCGCGCGGCGAGCTACGGCGCGGCAAGCCCTCGCGAGGCCTGCCACGCCGTAGCGCCGAGCGCGAAGGCGGGCGGTATATTTTCTGTGCCACTGTCCTTCAGGTTGCCCTGACCGGGCGTTACCCGGCGCACTGCCCTGCGGAGTTCGGACTTTCCTCCCGCCCTCGCGCCTTGCGGCGCTCCGGCGGACGGTCGTCTGGCTCGCTGCGAAGATCTGATTGCATGCTCGGCATGGCTGAGGCTGACGGCTGATGGCTCATGCGTCGATGGCAGCCGTCATCTCCACGCCATCAGCCATCAGCCCGCCTCAGCCGTCCGTCTCCTGGCGTGATCTGATACTGCTCGAGCTTCTTGTAGCAGGTTGCTGCGCGGCGTGCCGATCACTTCGGCGGTCTTCGAGATGTTCCAGCCGTTCTCGCGCAGCTTGCCGACCAGGAACGCGCGCTCGGCGTTCTCCTTGAACTCGCGCAGCGTCCGCCGCTTCGCCTGGTCGCCGTCGCTGCCCGGCTTCGGCGCGGCCGTGCCGGCCGCCGCCGCGCCGACGGCGACCGCACGCTGTCCGGCAGATCGGCGAGGTCGATGGTGTCGCCGCCGGTCATGATGATCAGCCGCTCGACGGTGTTGCGCAGCTCGCGGATGTTGCCCTTCCAGCGGTAGCGGCTGCAGCGCGTCGAGCGCCGCCTGCGTGATGCGCTTGGGCCGGACGTTGTTCTCGCGGCTGAAGTAGTCGATGTAGTGGCGCACCAGCGGCGGGATGTCCTCGGGCCGCTCGCGCAGCGGCGGCACGTGGATCGGGATCACCGCGAGCCGGAAGTACAGGTCCTCGCGGAAGTGCCCCTTCTCGATCTCCTCCTCGAGGTTCTTGTTGGTCGCGGCGATCACGCGCACGTCCACCTTGATCGTCCGCGCCGAGCCGAGCCGCTCGACCTCGCCCTCCTGCAGCACGCGCAGCACCTTGGCCTGCGTCTTCGCGCTCATGTCGCCGACCTCGTCGAGGAAGATCGTGCCGCGGTCGGCCTGCTCGAACTTGCCGATCTGCTTCTCGGTCGCGCCGGTGAACGATCCCTTCTCGTGGCCGAACAGCTCCGACTCGATCAGCTCCTCGGGGATCGCCGCGCAGTTGACCTGCACGAACCGCTCGCGGCTGCGCAGGCTGTTGCGGTGGATGGTCGCGCGCGACCAGCTCCTTGCCGACGCCGCTCTCGCCCGTGATCAGCACGGTCGCGTTGGTCGGCGCGGCGCGGCCGATCGGCGCCATCACCTGCTTCAGCGCCGGCGCTGTCGCCGATCATCTGGTGGCGGACTTCGACCGCCTTCTTCAGCGATCCGGTTCTCGTCGCGCAGCTGCCGCTGGTCGAGCGCGTTGCGCAGGCTGACGAGGACGCGCTCGCTCGCGAACGGCTTCTCGATGAAGTCGAACGCGCCCTTCTTGGTCGCCTCGACCGCCGTGCTGATCGTGCCGTGGCCGGAGACGACGACGACCGGCAGCGCCTCGTTCATGTCGCGCAGCCGCTCGAGCACCTCGATGCCGTCCATGCCCGGCATCTTGACGTCGAGCAGCACCAGGTCGGGCGCCTCGCGCTCGGCCAGCGCCAGCCCTTCCTGGCCGGTCGCGGCGCCGATGAACTCGTAGCCTTCGTATTCGAGCGTCATCCGCAACGAGTCGCGGATCGCCGCTTCGTCGTCGATGACCAGGATGCGTGATTTGGGCATGGTCACGTCGGGAGTGAGCCACGACAGCTGCTTGCCATCAACGCTCTTCGACCCGGATCGTCTTGAGCTGGCGCTGATCGAGATCGGGCGCGTAGATGTAGAGCGTGAGGACGTCGCCGGCGCGCGCGCGCGCGCGCGACGCGGCGGTAGTCGGCGGCCGACTCGATCCGCTGCCGGTTGATCTCGAGCAGGACGGTGCCGCGCTCGATGCCGCCGTCGAACGACGCGCTCATGCGCCTCGACGCGCGTGATCAGCACGCCGCGCAGTCGCCTCGGCAGCGTCGAGGCGCTCGGCCGTCTGGCGATCGAGATCGCGGACGGTGAGCCCGAGCAGCGGCTGTCCTGGTCGCGCGCTGCCGCGCTCCGGCGGCCGGCGACGGCGGCTCGGCCCGGTCCGTCGGCGCTCGCGCGCCGGCCGCTCGGCGAGCTTCACGGTCAGCGTCTGCTCGTGGCCGTCGCGCACCAGCTGCAGCCGCGCCGCCGAGCCCGGCGCGCGCGCCGCGATCTCGCGAATCAGCTGATCGTCGTTGGCGATCGGCCGATCGTCGAGCGCGGTGATGACGTCGTAGGGCCGCAGCCCGGCGCGATCGGCCGGCGATCCCGCGGTGATGTCCTGCACGAGCGCGCCGTGATCGACGGTCAGCTTCAGCGAGCGCTCGAGGTCGGCGTCGACGTCGCGCAGGCCGACGCCCATGTAGCCGCGGCTGACCCGGCCGCGCGCGCGCAGCTGCGGCAGCACCGCGCTGGCGCCGTTGATCGGCACCGCGAAGCCGATGCTGCTGGCGCGCGAGCTGATCGCGGCGTTGATGCCGATCACCTCGCCGCGCGCGTTGATCAGCGGCCCGCCGCTGTTGCCGAAGTTGATCGCCGCGTCGGTCTGGATGTAGTTGTCGAGGCTCGTGTCGAACAGCTTCCGCCCGAGGAAGCTGACCACGCCGACCGTGACGCGTGTGCTCGTAGCCGAGCGGGTTGCCGATCGCGCAGACCCACTCGCCCATCCGCAGCGTCGACGAGTCGCCGAGCGGCGCGACCGGCAGGCCCGCTCTGGCCGTCGACCTTGATCAGCGCGATGTCGGTGTCGGGATCGGCGCCGATGACGCGCGCGCGCAGCCGTCCGGCCGTCCGACGAGCTTGACGGTGATGCGCTCGGCGCGATCGACGACGTGGTTGTTGGTCAGGATGCTGCCGTCGGCGTCGATGATGAAGCCGCTGCCGGCGCCGCGCCGCGGCGAGTCGCGCTCGCGCGGCGTGCCGAAGTCGAACGGGCCGTCGAACGGATCGGGCGCGTCGGGCGGCGCGCTGCGGCCGCGCCGGCGCCGCGGCTCGCGCCCGCGCGTCGTCGCGTCGATGTTCACGACCGCCGGGTTGATGCGCTCGACGACGTCGGCGAAGTTGACCAGCGACGCCAGCGCCGGGGCCGCGCCGCCGCGCGACGCCGTGGTGCGTCGAGCGCCGGCGCCGGCGGCGCGCCGGCCGAGACCGCCGACCGCGCGACGCCGCCGGCGACGATCGCGCCGACCAGGAACGCGACGACGGCGGTGAGCGCGACGGTGACGAGCGTGAAGCGCCGCGACATCTCAGCGTTTCATTATAAGCGCCAGGAACTGCTCCTCATCCAGCGTTTCGACGCCGAGCTGCCGCGCCTTCTCGAGCTTGCTGCCGGCCTCGGCTGCCGGAGACGACGTAGCTGGTCTTCCTGCTGACCGAGCCCGACACCTTCGCGCCGAGCCGCTCGAGCGCCTCGGTCGCCTCCTCGCGCGACATCGACGCCAGCGTGCCGGTCAGCACGATACGTCTTGCCGGCCAGCGGCCCGGGCTGATCGCTCGGCTCCGGCGCCTGGCTCGCCATGTTGACGCCGGCCGCTTTCAGCCGCGCGACCAGCTGCCGGTTGCGCGGCTCGTCGGCGAACGCCCGCACCGACGCGGCCACGACCGGCCCGATCTCCGACACCGACTGCAGCGCCTCGACCGGCTCGCTCATGATCCGCTCCATCGTCCGGAAATGGCGCGCGAGCGTCGCCGCCGCCTTCTCGCCGACGTGGCGGATCCCGAGCGCGTAGATCAGCCGCGACAGGTCGTTCGACTTGCTGCGCTCGAGCTGCTCGACGACGTTGCGTGCCGACCTTGCCGAGCTTGCGCGGCACGGCGCGCTCCGAGCGCGGCTCTTTCGGCGCGACGACCAGCGTTTCGAGCTGCGCGGCGGTCAGGTGATAGAGGTCGGCGAAGTCGTGCACCAGGCCCTGCTCGATGCAGCTGATCGACCAGCGACGCGCCGAGCCCTTCGATGTTCATCGCCGACGCGCGACGCGAAGTGCTCGAGGCTGCGGCGCAGCCGCGCCGGGCACGACGTGTTCTCGCAGCGCCAGACGACTTCCTCTTCGTCGCGGTGCAGCGCGCTGCCGCATTCCGGGCAGAGCGCCGGCATCTGCCACGGCTCGCGGCGCGGCACGCCGTCGGGATGCGGCAGGATCGCCTTCACGACCTTCGGGATGACGTCGCCGCCCTTCTCGATGAGCGACGCGTGTCGCCCGGCCGCAGATCCTTGCGCGCGACGTCTTCGGCGTTGTGCAGCGTCGCCATCGAGATCGTCGAGCCGGCCAGCACGACCGGCTCGAGCACGGCGTACGGCGTCACCGCGCCGGTTCGGCCGACGTTCACCTCGATCGCCGTCAGCGTCGTCGTCGCCTGCTGCGCGGGGAACTTGAACGCCGTCGCCCAGCGCGGAAACTTCGCCGTCGCGCCGAGCTCTCGCGCAGCGCGAGGTCGTCGACCTTGACGACGACGCCGTCGGTGTCGAAGTCGAGCGTCTGGCGCTTGTCGGCCCACTCCGCGCAGAACGCGACGACCTCGTCGATGCTCGCGCAGCGCCGCCAGTGCGGCTCGACCGGCAGCCCCCAGGCGCGCAGCGCGGTCAGCGTCTCGCATGGCTCGCGAGTGCAGCCCTCGGGCTGCCGCGTCGACGGCTGTCGGCCTGGCTACGTCGATCGGCGACCAGCTGATAGACGAACGCGCCGAGCTTGCGCTTCGACACCAGCGCCGGATCGAGATTCCGCATCGTGCCGGCGGCGGTGTTGCGGGCGTTGGCGAAGAGCGGCTCGCCGGCGTCCTCGCAGCTCGCGGTTGATCCGCTCGAACGACGCGCGCGGCAGGTAGACCTCGCCGCGGACTTCGATCGCGCCCGGCGCGGTGCCGCCTGCGCAGCGACGAGCGGAATCGCGCGGATCGTGCGCACGTTCGCGGTGACGTCTTCGCCGCGCGTGCCGTCGCCGCGCGTCGCGCCGCGCACCAGGCGGCCGTCCTCGTAGGTCAGCGCGATGCTCAGGCCGTCGATCTTCAGCTCGGCGACGTACGCGACGCGCGGCTCGTCGCCGAGGCCGGCGCCCTTCCGGACGCGCTCGTCGAACGCGCGCAGCTCGTCCTCGTTGTAGGCGTTGTCGAGGCTGAGCATCGGCAGCAGATGTGCTCGACGGTCGCGAACCCGTCGACCGGACGGCCGGCGACGCGCTGGGTCGGCGAATCGGCGGTGACGAGATCGGGATGCTCGGCCTCGAGCCGCTCGAGCTCGTGGAGCAGCCGATCGAACTCCTCGTCGGAGATCTCGGGATCGTTGTGGATGTAGTAGCGCTCCTCGTGATGCCGGATGGCATCGCGAAGCTCCTTGAGCGTTCCTCAGGACGGTCGCCATCAGACACGCGCCAGACCGCGAAGACACGGCGCTACGACGCGATTCGAAGACGCGAACGATGCGGCATTGCACTACGCGACACGCGGGCAGTCGGGCGGACCGTCCAGCGGCGTGCCGAGCAGCTCGCCGGCGACTTCGGCGAACGCGCGGTAGGCCGGCTTGCCGAACAGCACGAGCCGGACCCGGCGCAGCGAGGTTGCCGCTGCGTCGCGTGCGCGCGGATCGCCTCGATCATGATCCGCGCGCACTCGGCGAGCGGGAACCCGCCGACGCCGGTGCCGAATGCCGGGAAAGCGCGACCGTGGCGAGCTGACGCGCGTCCGCCAGCGTTCAGCGCGTTGCGCGTCGCGCGATCGATCAGCGCCGGCCGACGTCCGGAGATCCTGCCCCATCACCGCCGCGTGAATCACGTAGCGGGCGGGCAGCCGGCCGCCCGAGCGTGATGACGCACTCGCCCGGCTCGACCGGCCCCTGCGCCATCGCCTCGGCTTCGATCGACTGACCGCCGCGCGCCTTGAGCGCGCCGGCCACGCCCGCGCCCATCCAGAAGGCGTTGTTGGCGGCGTTGACGACGGCGTCGGTGGCTTCGGCGGCGAGGTCGCCGTCGAGGATCTCGAGCGGTGCGAGGTCGGCAGGCCAGGAACTGCGAATCAACGAGTCCTAGCGGTCCCGCGACAGGACGTAGTCGGGCAGCGCGAGCAGCGCGTCGCGCTCCGAGCTGGGCGGGAACGCGTAGAGCGGCTTCTTGGCGCGCTCGGCGAAGTCGACCGCGCGGCGGTACGCGTAGTCGATCGACGCGTGCTCCTTCAGGCAGCGCAGCAGCTCGTGCCACTGCTCCGGCGGTCGCGTTGCGCGCCGCGATGATGTCGCGGACGATCTGCGCGCCGGACCGTCGTCGCCGTGCTGCCTGCAGGTGGATCAGCGGCAGCGTGACCTTGCCTTCGCGCAGGTCGCTGCGCGATCGGCTTGCCCACCGCCTCGGCGTCGCCGGTGAAGTCGAGCAGGTCGTCGACGAGCTGGAACGCCATGCCGAGGTTGAAGCCGTATTCGCGCAGCGCCTGCTCGTGCTCGCTCGACGACCTTGCCGAGCATGCCGCCGATCTGCGCGCAGCCGCCGAACAGGTACGCCGTCTTGCGGCGGATGATGTCGAAGTGCTCGTCCTCGGTGATGTCGGCGTCGCCGTTCTTGGTGAGCTGGTACAGCTCGCCCTCGATCATCCGCAGCGTGACGTCGCACAGCAGCCGGACGATGTCGAGCGTGTCGTGCGTGAGCGCCAGCGCCATCGACTTGATGTAGAGGTAGTCGCCGAGGAGCACGGTGATGTCGTTGCCCCACCGCGAGTGCACCGCGAGCCGGCCGCGGCGCAGGTCCGAGTCGTCGATGATGTCGTCGTGGACGAGCGTCGCGGTGTGGATGAACTCGACGACGGCGGCGTAGAGGATCGGCGCGGTCGCCGGTGTAGCCGACCAGGCCGCGCGGCCATCAGCAGCACGGCCGGCCGGATGCGCTTGCCGCCGCTGGTCTGGATGTACTTGCCGATCTGCGGGATCAGCTCGACCTGCGACTGCACGTGGCGCGCGAACTCGCGCGTCGACCTTCTCGAGGTCGGCGCGGATCGGCTCGAAGATCTGCGACAGGGCAGGCGACGATTTTTCCACGGCGGTTCACGGTCAGAACTTTATCACGGCCGGAACAGGGTGTGGAAGTTCGCCGCGGTGCCGCGCGGCGAGGTCCCCGGCGCGTCGATGCCGTGCATCTCGGCCAGCGTCGTCGACCACGCGCGCGACGTAGCGCCGGCTCGTTCCGCTTGCCGCGGTGCGGCACCGGCGCGAGGAACGGGCTGTCGGTCTCGGTCAGCAGGCGATCGAGCGGCACGCGCCGCGCCGTCTCGCGCAGCGCGCCGGCTTTCGGAAACGTCACGATGCCGGCCGAGCGAGATGTAGAAGCCCGAGCGCCGAGGCCCGCGTCGCGCGCAGCGCGTGCGTCGCCGGTGAAGCAGTGCAGCACGCCGCGCAGCTCGCCGCCGCCCTCCTCGCGCAGGATCGCCAGCGTGTCCTCGTCGGCCTCGCGCGTGTGGATGACGACCGGCAGCTGCAGCTCGCGCGCGCCAGCGCGAATCTGCGCGCGGAACACCGCGTGCTGCACGTCGCGCGGCGAGAAGTCGTAGTGGTAGTCGAGGCCGATCTCGCCGACCGCCCGCGCCGGCGGCGTCGCCGCGAGCTGCTCGCCGGACGACCGTCGGCGGCGCGCTCGCGGATCGTCCGCAAACTGGTGCGCCTGGTGCGGGTGCACGCCGATCGAGAACCGCGACCGTCGGGCCAGAGCTGCTCGACGCGCTCCGGCCTGCGCCGCCTCCTGCGCGTTGCCCGCCTCGAGGATCACCAGCGCGCGCTCGAGCCCGGCGCTCCGCGCGCCGCGCGACGACCTGCGTCGAGATCGGCCGCGAACGTCTCGTCGGCGAGGTGGCAGTGGCTGTCGATCACAGTGTGCGTTAGTCGTTGGGCTGGCGTTCGGGTCGTGTCGGTGGGTTCCGAGCGTCTCAGAACGCGCCGAACGCGGCTCGAGCTCGGCTTTCAGGCGCGCTCTTCGTCGGCGGCGTCGGCGAAAGCTGTATTCGAGCGAGTTGCGCGCCATGCCGCTTGAGCGTCCGGTAGTCGAGCGCCGTGCTCCTCCGACCGCCTTGCGGAACTCCAGCGTCAGCGTCGATCGCGACGACCCCGGCATCGTCGGTCACGAGCGCGACCGGCACGCCGTATTTCAGGTAGATCCGCAGCGGGTGCCGCCTGCCCTTGACGCCGAGGATCAGATCGTTGCTGCTCAGCGCGACCTCGACGCAGAACGTTCTTCGCCGCCATCTCGCGCAGCAGCGCCGAGCGGATCGTCTTCGTACATCACGCCGGCGCCGTGGCCGATGCGGCGCGCGTGGCCGGTCGCGCACCGATTCGCGGATGTGGAAGCGCAGCGTCTCGGGCGGCACGAGCCCTTCGGTCGAGCTCGCCGGCGTGCAGCGTGATCGGCACGGCGCGGATAGACTGCCGTGCAGGTAGTCGAGCATCGACATCTGCAGCGAGAAATCGCGGACCGCAGTCGGGATCGTCCTCGGGCTGGACGAGGTTGACGCCGACGAGCGCGTGGCGTCCGCGGACGGCGATCTCGAAGCCGGCGAGCATCTGCGCGAAGACCGACTCCGGCGCGCCGGCGCGCGCGACCTGGGCGATGTACCGGATCGGTGACGCGGCAGCCGGCGTCGGCCGCAGGCGTCGCCGCAGCCGCAGCAGCTGCGCTGCCGCGCTTCCGCCGACGTCGATCCGCGTGACGCGCCTCGGCGACGACGCGTCGTCGAACCCGGCGCCGAGCAGGCGCTCGCGCAGCGTCGGCGAGGTCGGCGTCCCACCCGGCGGCCGTCCCGCGCATGCGCGCCGGCCGCGCCGATCCGGCGTCAGCATCAGCTCGAGGTAGCTGACGCTGCTCGGCCGCCGCGCGCGACGACGACCTCGGCGAGCATGTCGCCGCGCCTGGTCGCCGACGGCGGCGCCGAACTTGTCGAACGTCGCGAAGAAATGATCGTGGCCGTTCAGCGCCGGGTTCCAGTTGCCGCATCGACATCGCGTCGATCGCCTGGTTGAAGAGCGTCGCGTTCTGCAGCACGTCGCCGACCGGCGGCCGGCCGGCCGCCGGCGTCGCACGGCGCCCGCGACGATCGTCATCGTCGCGGTCGCCAGGCACAGGTTGTCCTCGGCCGCCCAGCGCAGGTAGCTCTCGGCGTAGATCGCGCCGGACAGATGGTTGTGAAGGTCGCCGCCCTTCGGCATCTCGCGTGAGGAACGCGAGCAGCAGCGAGCGGCTGGTTGCGAATCGACGCGAAGTATGCGCGCCGTCGGCGCCTCGTCGCGCGCGCCGCGCGGCTGCGGCGGCGGCCGCCGCCGCGAGACGCCGAGCGACAGCGCCGCCGACGCTGCTCGCCGCAGCCGTCGTCACGATCAGCGCACTCGCGTGCCCGGGTCGGCGGCGGGCTCGTCGAACGAGACGACCGTCGGCTTGCCGCCGTCGGGGCTCGCCGCGAGCACCATCCCGTTCGACTCGATCCCCATCAGCTTGGCCGGCTTCAGGTTGAAGACGATGACGACGGTCTTGCCGACCAGCGCCTCGGGCTCGTAGGCCTCGGCGATGCCGGCGACGAGCGTCCGCTGCTCGGTGCCGACGTCCACCGACAGCTTCAGCAGCTTCTTCGACTTCGGCACGCGTCTCGGCGGTCAGCACCTTCGCGACGCGCAGCTCCACCTTCATGAAGTCGTCGATCGAGATGCGTCGTCTGCGCCGCCGGCTCGCGCCGGCCTGGGCAGGCGCGGGCGGCGATGCAGGCGGGGCCGCCGGCACGGCGCGGCGCCGAGCGGCCGGCGGCACGGCGGGTGGTGCGGTCTCGTTGTCGGCGGCCATGTTCTGCAATTCCTCCAGGGACTGTGTCCATGCGTGGAAACAGCGCGCTGGTCGGGCCCATCACGGTGCCCGGCGTCAGCGCGCCGCGCTTCAGCGACTGCCCAGGCTGCGGCGGACGGCTCGATCCCCAGCATCCGCAGGCGTCCGTTCGCCGGTCGCCGGCATGAACGGGCGGACCAGTTCGGCGATCACGCGGACGGTATCGGCCGGCGACGTACAGCGCCGTGTCGAGCTCGGCTCGCCTGGCCGCATCCTTGGCCAGCACCCACGGCTCGCGGGTGACGATGTAGCGGTTCGTCGCGCCGATCACCTCCCAGATCTCGCGCAGCGCGACGCTGAACTGGAACGACGCCGACCGCCGCCTTCACGCTGTCGATCAGCGCGTCGACCGCCTGCCCGAGCTCGCGCTCCGGTCTCGCGCGCTCAGCGCCGGCGTCGGCCGCCGGCACGACGCCGCCGCAATAGCGATGAATCATCGTCGTCGCGCGGCTGACCAGGTTGCCGAGATCGTTGGCGAGGTCGGCGTTGTAGCGCGTCAGGAACGCCTCGTCGGCGAAGCTGGCGTCCTGCCCGAACACCATCTCGCGAAAGACGAAGTAGCGGAGCGCGTCGAGGCCGAAGCGGTCGATGTAGTCCTGCGGCCGCACGACGTTGCCGCGCGACTTGGACATCTTCGCGCCGTCCATCAGCCACCAGCCGTGGCTGACGACCTGGCGCGGCAGCGGCAGGCCCGCGGCCAGCAGGAACGCCGGCCAGTAGATCGCGTGCTGCCGGACGATTTCCTTGCCGATCAGGTGCACGTCGGCCGGCCAGTAGCGCTCGAACCGCGCCGGCGCCGCCGGGTCGTCGTCGCCGTATCCGACCGCGGTCATGTAGTTCGTCAGCGCGTCGAACCAGACGTACATCACGTGCGCCGGATCGTCCGGGACCGGAATGCCCCACTTGAACGACGTGCGGCTGACGCTCAGGTCCTCGAGGCCGCCTCGAGGAACGACAGCATCTCGTTGCGGCGCGCTCTGCGGCGTGACGAACTCGGGATGCTCGCGGTAGTGCTCGAGCAGCGGCTCGCTGAAACGCCGACAGCCGGAAGAAGTAGCTCTCCTCCGCGATCCGCTCGACCGCGTTGCCGCAGATCGGACAGCGGCCGTCCACGAGCTGCGTCTCGGGCACGAACACCTCGTCGACCGTGCAGTACCAGCCCTCGTACTTGTCCTTGTAGATATGCCCGCGATCGCGAACGCGCCGCCAGAGCGCCTGCGACGCCGCGTGGTGCCGCGGCTCGGTCGTGCGGATGAAGTCGTCGTTCGAGATGTTGAGCGCCGGCAGCAGGTCGCGGAACTTCTGCGCGACCTGATCGGCGAACGCCGGCGTCGATCAGCGCCGGCCTTCTGCGCCGCGCGCTCGACCTTCTGGCCGTGCTCGTCGGTGCCGGTCAGGAAGAACACGTCGTCGCCCATCAGGCGATGCGCGCGCGCGACCGCGTCGGCGACCATCGTCGTGTACGCGTGGCCGAGGTGCGGCTCGGCGTTGATGTAGTAGATCGGCGTGGTGATGAAGAAGCGGCTCACGATGGTCTCGGCTGCGGTATGCCGCTCAGCGGCGATGCGCCTGCACTTCCTTGACCGGACAGGTTGTGCGCCGCGCGAGCTGCGCGCAGTCGTCGAACTCGGGCACGGCGTTGATCGACCCGGCCGTCGCGCCAGGCCAGCTTGAACCGCACCGCGCCGATCGGCGTCTCGACGGTGACGATCTCGCGCTCGCAGGCACTCGCGCTCGACCTCGTAGTGGCGCAGGCCGATCGTCGTCGTCTCGCGGAAGATGATGTCGGCCAGCGTCGCGCGCAGCGTCGGGCGGCGCCACGACCGTCAGCAGCGTGCCCGGCCGGTTCTTCTTCATCTGCACCGGGACGTAGAACACCTCGAGCGCGCCGGCGGCATAGAGCCGATCCATCGCCGACGCCGAAGATCTGCGGGTTCATGTCGTCGATCTCGCACTCGATGACGGTGACGCGATCGGCGCTCGGCCTGCACTCGGCTCGGGCCGGCGTCGTCGCCGCCGACCGAGCAGCACGCGCAGCACGTTCGGCGTCGCCGGATCGTCGCGATCGCCGGCGCCGTAGCCGACGCGCTCGACCGACATCGCCGGCATCGGCCCGAACGACGACGGCGTAGGTGGTCGCGATCAGCGCGCCGGTCGGCGTCACCAGCTCCTTCTGCACCGCGCCGCTGTAGATCGGGCGCGTCGCCGAGCAGCCTGACCGTCGCCGGCGCCGGCACCGGAAACACGCCGTGCGCCGACTGCACCATGCCGCCGCCGACGTTCAGCGGCGAGCAGACGACGCGATCCGCGCCGGCCCACTCCATCGCGAACACGGTGCCGACGATGTCGATGATCGAGTCGAGGGCGCCGACCTCGTGCAGGTGCACCTGCTCGACCGGCATCTGGTGGATCGCCGCTTCGGCCTCGGCCAGACGCTGGAACATCGCCTCGGCGCGATCGCGCCCCGCCGGCGACAAGCGCCGACCCGTCGATCAGCTCGAAGATCTTCGGGCAGGCTCGATGCGCATGCCGGCGCGTGGATGCTCGTGTCCCGCCTGGCGTGCCGGGCTCGTGCGCTGGTCGTGCGCGTGGTTCAGGGGCGTGCTCGTGCACCGCTGAACTTCGGTCGCCGAGACGCCGGTGCGCAGCACCTTGTCGGCGCGCACGTGCGACGTCGCCGAGCGCCAGGCTGCCGAGCGCGCCGCTTCAGGTCGTCGAGCGGCAGGCCGGCGTCGAGCAGCGCGCCGAGCGCCATGTCGCCGGAGATGCCCGGAGAAGCAGTCGAAATAGAGAACCCGGCTCACAGCTGCTCTCGTCTCCTTGAAGCTGCAGTAGCGCACGTCGCCCAGAATCACGTGATCCACCACGTCGATCCCGATCAGCGACCCCGCGGCCACCAGCCGCCGCGTCAGCGTCACGTCGTCCGGACTGGGGGTGGGATCGCCCGAGGGATGATTGTGAAACACCACGATCGCGGCCGCGCCGCCGATCGCCGCCTCCCGGAACACGTCGCGCGGCTCGACGATCGAGCTGTTCAGCGTCCCGACCGCCAGCACCGCCGTCCGCATGCACGCGGTGCTTGGCGTCGAGCAGCACGATGCCGAACTGCTCCACGCCGCGGCGCGCCGAACCGCGGCATCAGATACGCCGCCGCGTCCTGCGGCGCGCGGATCTGCAGCCGCGCGCTCGGCGCGTGCGCCAGCGTCCGCCGGCCCAGTTCGAGCGCCGCCACGATCTGCGCCGCCCGCGCGCGGCCGATGCCGGCGATCCGCGCCAAGTCGTCGGCGGTGCACCGCGTCAGCCCGTGCAGCCCGCCGTGCGCGGCGAGCAGCGCGTTGGCGACGCTCAAGCGCGTCGCCGCGCCGCGAGCCGCTGCCGATGACCAGCGCGACCAGCTCGTTGTCGCCGAGCGCCGCCGCGCCGTGGTGCAGCAGCTTCTCGCGCGGCCGATCGTCAGGCGACAGGTCCTTCATCTTCATCAGCAGTTCGCAGCTGACGGCCGTGCTATACTCGGAATCGCATGTCGTCGTCGCGTCGCTTCCTGCTGTCGCTCGCCGTCGCTCGCGGCGGTGGCCGGCGCGGCGTGCGGCGATCCTCCCGACAAGGAAATGCAGCAGGCGCAGGGCGCGATCGACGCGGCGCGCGCCGCCGGCGCCGATCAGTACGCCCGCGACGAGTTCGCCGCCGCCGAGGACGCGCTCAAGCGCGCCCACGACGCCGTCGCCCAGCGCGACTATCGCCAGGCGCTCAACGCCGCGCTCGACGCGCGCGAGCGCGCCCAGACCGCCGCCAAGGAATCGGTCGACGCGAAGGCCACCGCGCGCGCCGACGCCGACGCAGGCGCTCGCCGACGCCGACGCCGCGCTGCACGACGCGCGCGCGAAGCTCAAGGCGGCCGAAACGGCGCACGCGCCCGGCGCGGACGCTCAGCCGCCGGCGCGGCAGGCGATCGACGACGGCGAGACCGCCGTGCAAGAAGCGCGCACAGCGTTCGAGCAGGGCGACTACCTCGCGTCGATCGACGAGGCCGCGCGCACGGCGTCGCCGACGCGCACGCTGCGGGCCGCGATCGCAGCGATCTGCGACGCCGCCGCCGACCGCGCCGAGCGGCGCGCCAGCGGCTGCGAGCGGATCTACTGCGGATTCAGAAACTGCATCGCGTGACGTCGGCGCAGGCGAGTGACGACCGGAATCTACCGCGAGCCAGCTCGCCGTCGAACGAGGACCTCGGCCCAGCCGGTGAGGTAGACGCTGTCGTCGCGCCACTCGACGCGCTGCGTGCCGCCGGGCGCGATGACCGTCGGCGTCGCGCGCGGCGCCGCCGAACGCCGCGGCGGCAATCAGCGACGCGCACGATCCGGTGCCCGACGACGTGCGTCGGCCCGACGCCGCGCTCCCAGATCAGGATCCGCACCGCGTCCGGCGACTCGACGTGCGCGAACTCGACGTTGGTGCGCGCCGGGAAACATCTCGTGACGCTCGAGCGCCGGCCCGAGCCGGTGGAACCGCGCCTCGTCGGGCAGCGGGCCGAGCGACGACGCACTGCGGGTTGCCGAAGTTCATCACCGACGAGCTGCGAGCGACTCGCCCGCCGCCGTCGACGGTCACCTGGCGGAGATCGACCGGCAGGCCCATCGGCCGCGCGGAACGTCTGGCGCGACGCCGTCGCGCCCGGTCCGCGCCAGCCGCTTGACGCCCCCTTCGCTGTGAATCGTGATCGGCGACGTCCGTCGCGATCGTCGTCGCGCAGCAGCAGCGCGGCGAGGCCGCGGACGCCGTTGCCCGACACCTCCGGACCGGCTGCCGTCGGCGTTGAACAGCCGCATCGAGGCGCCGTCGGCGGTCGGCTCGTAGACGATCAGGCCGTCGGCGCCGATGCCGGTGTGCCGGTCGCACAGCTCGCGCGCGAGCGCGTCGAGCGCGACGCCGGCGCCGACGTCGCGCGCTCGCGACGTAGAGGAAGTCGTTGCCGTAGGCGTGGGCCTTGGTGAATCGGTCATTGCGACTGTTACTTCGGCAGAACGCGAGCAGGTGCCAGCCGAAGCGGCGGACCAGCGCGCGCGGCAGCGCGTTGAAGGTGCCGACGAACAGGCCGTTGTAGACCGCGCCCTTCCAGCCGCCGTGCAGCCGCGACTTCACCGGGAAACGCTCGGGCACGATCCGCACGTCGCGGAAACCGCGCGAGCAGCCGGCGGAACTCGCCGATGCTGAACTTCAGCAGCACCGGCGCGTCGTCGTGCTCGAGGCCGACCTTCATCAGCTTCGACAGCGCGTTCAGCCACGAAATCGCGGTTGTAGACCTGGAAGACCGCCTCGCCGCCCGGCTTGAGCACGCGGCGGCACTCGTCGACCAGCCGCTGGGGATCCGCGGTGTACTGGACAACGCCGTGGGCGTAAACCAAGTCAAACGTGTTGTCGGGAAACGGCAGCCGCTCGCCGTCGGCGACCTCGAAGCGGCCGCGCAGCCCCTGCTGCTCGAAATTGGCGCGCGCGAGATCGATGGCCGACGCGGCGAGGTCGACGCCGGTGACCATCGGCGCCGCCCTTGGCGAAGCGCGCCAGGTCGACGCCGGCGCCGCAGCCGACTTCGAGAACCGATCGGCCGCGATAGCCGTCAAAGTCCACGAGCCGAAGCAGGTGATGCAGCTTCTCGAAATGGATACTGATCGAGATCGTCGAAGAAGCCGCGCGAGCCGACCGGATGCCTGCGTGATCTCGAGATCGTGAATGTGCCGGTTCCAGTACGCGCGAACGTCGTCGATCGTCGCCACGGCCAGACTATACCAGCGCATGATCAGCCGGACTCAGCGATGCACCGCGCATGATCCGCGATCTCGATCGCGCTGACCGCGCACGACCTTCGACGTGCTCGTCGTCGGCGGCGGCATCTACGGCCTGACGATCGCGCTACGACGCGGCGCAGCGCGGGCTGTCGGTCGCGCTCGATCGAGCGCGACGACTTCGGCAGCGGCGCGTCGTTCAACCACCTGCGCACGATTCACGGCGGCCTGCGCTACCTGCAGACGCTCGACCTCGGCGCGCGCGCGCGAGTCGGTCCGCGAGCGGCGCGACGATCGCGCGGATCGCGCCGCACGCGGTCCGCCCGCTCGCCTTCGCGCTGCCGCTCTACCGATCGCTGATGCGCGGCAAGATGGCGATGCGCGCCGGGCTTCGCTGCTCGATCGCCTCGTCGCCGTCGGTCGCAATCGCGGCGTGCCCGTCGTCGCACCGCCTGCCGGGCGGCCGCGTCGTGTCTCGCGGCAGCCGCGCGATCCAGCGCTTTCCCGGCCTGCGGCGGCAGGGCCTGACCGGCGCGGCCGTCTGTCTACGACTACGTCACGACCGAGCCGGATCGGCTCACCTTCTCGCTTCGCGCTCGCCGCGCGTCGAGCACGGCGCGGTGCTCGCGAACCACGTCGAGGCGATCGCGCCGCTCGTCGCCGACGGCCGGCGCGTGGTCGGCGTGCAGCGCCCGCGACATCGCTCGGCGCACGCGCACGCTCGACATCGCCGCGCGCGTCACCGTCAACGCGACCGGCGCCGGCGTCGATCGGCTGCTGAAGCCGCTCGGCATCGTCGACCGGCATCCCGATGCTGAAGGCGATGAACCTCGTCACCGAGGCGCGACGCCGGCGACGAGGCGCTCGGCGGCCGCTCGCCGTCCGGGCCGCAATCTGTTTCTCGTGCCGTGGCGCGACCGCGCGCTGTTCGGCACGTGGGAATCCGATCGCGCTGTCGATCCGGACGACACCGGCGTCGACCGAGCGCGACGTCGCGGCGTTCATCGCCGAGCTCAATCAGGCGTTTCCGGCGCTCGATCTGACGCTCGCCGACATCACGCTCGTGCACCGCGGCGTCGTGCCCGGCGGTCGGTCCGCGGCGACCGCGTCGGCGCTCGAAGGGCACGAGCAGATCCGCGATCACGCCGCGGATGGCGTCGAGGGCTGCTCAGCGTCGCCGGCGCGAAGTTCACGACCGCGCGCGCGGTCGCCGAGCGGGTCACCGACACGCTGCTGTCGAAGCTGCAGCAGCACGCCGGTCGCCGTGCCGGACCGCGGCGACGCCGCTGCCCGGCGGCAGCGTCGCGCGACATCGGCCTGGCGATCGCCGACGCGCGGCGCGAGTTCGACGAAGGCTGCCGACCGACACCATTCCCCATCTGATCGCGGCCTACGGATCGCGCATCGACGTCATGGAGATCGCCGCGGACCGCCCGGACTGGCGAACGCGCCGGTGGCGACTCGCCCGTGATCGGCGCCGAACTGGTGCACGCGGTCCGCAAGGAAATGGCGCCGACGCTGGCCGACACCGTCATCCGCCGGACGCCGCTCGGCGCGCCGGGTATCCCGGCGATGCCGCCCTCCAGCGTACACCCTGGTCGCACGAACTGGTGACGCTGGCCGGCGCCGGCAGGAAATCGGTGGTGTCGTACGAGGGGTTCCCGAGCGGGCCGCCTGTGTGCGCTGAGCTCCCGGGGAAGTGTGCAAGTAATTGTTTCTGCCGAAATACGGACTTGCCGGAGGCTGCGGCCTGAGCTTCCCGCTGTTTTTACGGCCTTCCCGCATCTCTTTGCGTGGCACCCCCTTGCCATTTTGAGGGGCATGGCCATTCTCCGTGCCTGGCTCACCAGCGCCTTCTGAACTCCGGAAGGCAAACGCCGCCCGCGGATTCCCGGTGCCTACGCCGGACGGGCTCGGGTTTCAGCCCCCGCGACGTCCAGCTCCTGACGTCCCCCGGGTTCGCGGCCGGCAGCATAGAGCTCGCCTTCGCGGGCGTCGCGGGTCCGGCGGTGCCGTTCAGCGGCCAGGCCCCCTATCTTGAATGGCGGACCGATACGGTGCTGCACGGCTTTCTGATCCCGGAGCAGGGACTCACCCTGCCGACCACGAAGGAGTCGACCGCCGCGGTGTCGCACCCGCTGCTGGGGACTCCCGCGAGCGTCCATCACATCACCCATCTGTCGTGACCGCCGACCAGCGCCGGACCGATCAACCCGTTGATCGGCGCTGCCCGCGCGGCGGACGCCGCACCACGGATCGTTCCGGCAGACATCCGGTCGTTCCGCTCTGCCGACAGCGACGACTTCGGCGCGGCGGCCAGGCGCGTGCAGTTTCGACGCGCTGTTTCGCTGTGCGAGGCGAGCGCCGGGACCGACGCCGCCGCGGCGATTGGCGTCATGCAATCCGCGTCGCGCTCATCGATGAAGTGCTGCCGGCGGCGAGAGCGCTCGTGCCGGCAGCGAACGCCGCCGGCATCCTCTGATCGTGATGACGACCGATTTCATGGCGAAACCGACGGGCGCTGCCGCGGTCCCGATCAACCGCTTCCGCTCGAGACGATGCTGGCGCATCTCCGGCGGATCATCACCTCGACGCCAGACCGACGCCGCGCGCGGTCGATGCCCGCGGTGATACCCGCCTGGCGGCGGGTCGCTCGGCGACCGTCATCCGCCTCGCGCCATGCGGAACGGCCGGAACGGGATGTGGCAGTCGTGCTGGTTGAGGAATCCCAACCGCTTGTAGTCGTCGGCCGCCATGTTGAATAGTCCCAGCAGCACGCGGTAGTTGCCGTGGGTCTGCTCGAGGCCGGTCTACGACGATGTGGCGGGAGGTCGTCTCGCGGATGTCACGAAAGCCATGAAGGCCGCGCACACCGTGGTCCAGAACGATTCTTTCTGCACCAGGATGCGCGACATCAACCCCGCAATACGCCTGCTGTCCGACACCGGAAACGCCGACGCCATCGGTGCCTCGATCGTCGCCCACCGCTCCCCTGCGACATGATCGTCCGGGAGATGCGCGGGCTCGATGACCGATGCGGTCACGCGCGCCACGATGCGCTCGACGACGCCGCTGCAGCTGCGCGGACGTTGCCGGGCCAGCGGTAGCCCACCAGGTGGATCGAGCGCGGCCGCGGGAGAAGATCGGCGCGCTCCGTTCGCGCTGCAGCGCGCGCAGCTGGCTGAAATGCCGGAGCAGCAGGACGATGTCGCCTCGACCGCTCCGCGCAGCGGCGGGATGTGGAGATGGAGGACGTTGAGGTGGTAGTAGAGATCCTCGCGGAACTCGTGGCGCCTGGACCGCTTCCATCAGGTTGCGGTTGGTCGCCGTGACGATGCGCGCGGATCGTCGGTGAACGCGGCGCCGCCGCCGACGGACTGGATCTCGCCGGTCTCGAGGAATTCGGAGAGCGAGCGCCTCGCCATGCGCAGGCTCATCTCCCCGGACCCGTGCTCGAGGAACGCGGTGCCGCCGCCTGGCTTCGCCGGAGCAAGCCGTGGGTTATCGCGAAACGCGCCGGTGCAGCTTGCCGCGCACGTGCCCGAAGAACCTGACTCGAGCAGCGTATCAGGCACCCCGGCGCAGTTGACCGCGACGAACGGCTCGGTCTCGCGGGCGCTGCGCACGTGTGGATGCGAGACGGGTGACCACTTCTCCTTGCCGGTCCCCGTTTCGCCCGCAGATCAGACCTTCGCCGCCGAACGCGCGGCGAGATCGACGCCATGACGATTTAGCGTCTCGACCGCCTCTGCTCTCGCCGGATCAGCGGCGGGGCGAGTCTCGACGCACCGTCGGCGCTTTGGGCGCAACATTGACGCGAGTTGCATCACGCTTGGGTCACTATTTTGATCGTTCTTTTTGATCGTAAAAGCTGCGAGCTGACGTGAATGCGAGAGGTGCCACATTTTTACACCGGTCTCCGCTGGCGAACCAACGATCTGTCCACGCGCCATTGACGGTGCGGAGCACGCCGGCGCCGGCCTCAAATCCCTCAACAACAAAAACGAAAACCGTGTCTGGCTCGGCTCCAGTTGTATCCGCTGCCGGAAACGCTGCGTGACTGCCGATACTCGTCAATCGGCACTCGCTGCGAATGTTTGTCACAGTCGGGCGATTCGATGTGGGACCCCGGGTGCCGAAAGCGGCGCCATCGCCTCCCGGCACGCCTTTGGTCCCCGCCGCTGCATGCTGGCGCGCTCTTCCTCGCCGACCCGACATTGTGTTCTGGGAATTGAAGTCGCTGGGACCGGAAACCATATCGGTCCCCAGCAGCTTGTGATCCAAAGCACGCCACGGGGATGGTGACCGAGTACTTCAACACCCTGACCGCTAGCTCTGCGGCGGACCGGCGAACTGTTTCGACATCTTGCCGCGAGGCCTTCGCAGCGGCTGAGTTCGACGACAGCCTCGAACCCGGCGTGTGGCCCCGTCCTCAACCTCGACCGGGCGTGGTTTCTCGCGCGACCGACAAGTGGTCGTCCTGAAAGTCTGGCTCTCCGCGCAGACAAAAGCCTGAAAATATAGTTCGGTGCGAACGAGTCCAGGCAACTCGGTATGATTCGGCGTCTGCGTTATATCCGTGATGACACAATCCGCTTTAGCCGACTGGTCGCACAGTTCCCGGATACCGCACACCAACGCCGAATTCGGGCGTTCGAAGACTGATCGCCGGCGATCGATCGGAATGCGTGTGGCCTGCGCCGCCGCTCTTCCGTCGTACCGGCAGGGGGTGGGTTGCTCAGTGAGAAATGCGCGGCGAAACGGCGGCGGCCCGATCACACGGAGATCGTGCTGTTTCGCGCGTTGCGCAGACTCGACGCCGGCCACCTGACGCGCACCGTCTGGCGCGCTGCGCGTCCCTGAATCAGCTCCCGCCGCTGCCGACGTTCCGCGTCGCCCCCGCAAGCGCGGCAGGCATCCGGCAGCACTCCCTGCTCGCGCGCCCACGCTTCGGTGTGCGCATCACTGCAGCCCAGGCGACCGACGCGGTGCGGCGCGAGAGCAGCCGATGGCTGGCGGGCGCGCTGCACGGACCGTCCGCGGTGCACGACGGCTGGCAGGTGCGCGGCGAGCGGACTCAGACTGAAATAGCAACGCGGCCCGCCACGCTCAGCTGCAAATCGTCACGGCTCATTCAGGGTTCCTCCGCGAAACACGTTGTCAACCAGTCGAGTCGAACGCCATTAACTCGCGCGCTTCTTGCCTCCACCGCCGGGAGGCCGAGCTCCCTCCGGGCACCACGCCAGCGTCCGAGCCCAGTCCGTCCTTGCCAGGCCCGCTCGACGGCGCAGCCGAGCAGCGCCCCGGCCTTGCGTGATGTTCCGCCTGCGTAATCGCGAACAGCCGCCGAGGCGCGGCGCCTTGTAGGTCGCGCGCACGTCAGTCCCGACGATCGCGCCACGTCGCGCAGCAGCTGATTCAGCGAGACACGCCCGCCGGCCGCGACAGATTGATCACGGAGTCCAGGCGACGCCCGGCAAAGCCGCCGCCGCGCGCAGCACCCCGTCGACGACGTTGGCGACATAGGTGAAGTCGCGGGTCTGCTCGCCGTCGCCGTAGATGCTGAGCGGCCGGCCCTGGCGCAGCGCCGACGCGAACAGCGCAATCACGCCGGAGCATGGCGGTGACGTCGCCGGATCCTGGCGCGGACCGAACACGCCGAAGATAGCGCGTCGTCACGGTCTCCCAGGCCGTAGAGCGATCGCGAACATCGCGCGCACTGTTCGCCGACCACTTTCTGCAGGGCGTAAGGCGACAGCGGCGCGTTGGGCATGTCCTCGCGCTTGGGCATCACCGCCGCGTCGCCGTAGGCCGCCACGACGATCCGGCAAAGACGAGGCGCTTGACGCTCCCCGTCGCGAGCCGCGCAGCAGGACGCTCAAAGGGCAGAAAGTACGCTCGACGTTGGCGCGCAGCTGAGGCCCGGCCGGATCCTGACCGAACGCGGCACCGAGGCCAGCGGCCGCCTGGTGCAGCACGCAGTCCATCCCGCGCGCGGCGCGCATCGCGACGTCGCGATCGGCGCAGTCCCCCTGGATGAACTCGGATGCGCGCCGGGCAGTGCGCCAGGCCCGAGCGCGCTTGCCCGTCGAGAGGTTGCGTCCAGCACGCGCACCCGGTGTCCCCGGCCGCAGCAGCGTCTCCACCAGGTGCGATCTCGATGAAACCGGCTCCGCCGGTTACGAGATACGACGACCTTTAGCCATGAAACGCGACACTCCACCAGCAACGTGCCGATTCATTGGGGACACACCTGACGGGGCGAACCACCTTTCCGGTGGCGGTAGGTTGCCTCGCCGATGCGTTACGTTCCGCCGACCCGAGGAGTCGCCTGATGCCTCCACCTCACGCATCTCAGCACCGAGCGCCGCGTGGATCGCGTGCGCACCCTGCTGCACCGGTCTGTCGCGCACGCGCGACATCGCGAGATCAGAAGCCGAGCTCATCTCGCAGATTTCTCTCGAGACCGAAGACGATCGGCCGCGAGCGGGCTCATACCGCCGGCGTGACCGTCAGTCTTTTGCGGCGCGCGCCGCGGACGCCGCGCCGACCAGGGCCCGCGCCAGCAGACGGCGCAACTGACGCAGCAGCAGCGGCGGGTTTGACCGGCTCGATCAGGATCGCGGGTCGCGCCGCGCAGCGCAACGATCTGCTCGCGGGTGTAGGCGTCGCCTGCATCGCGTCGAGCGCGATCAGCGGCGGGCGCGCGGGCATCCGCCTGGGTGCGGAGATCGCGCACCAGGCCGAGCCCCGGACACGCCCGCGTCGATAAGACCAGCAGGGGATGACGACGCGTCCGCGCAGACCATGCGCGGCGCGGTCATCGCCTTCTCGAACGGCGCGACGCTCACCAGCCCGCGCGCCGAGGAGCGCGATGCGTGCACACCGCCGCCTGCCGCCCGATCAACAGGATGTGACCGTTGGCAGCGGCGCCGACGGGTGATTCCATTGAATCGTTCTTGCTCAGTTCATCCGACATGCTCACCTTCTGGGCAACGGCGGGTGCCACACCGTCTGAGCGGAAATGGCGAAATCGTCAAATACGGCGGTTGGCCGCATTTTTTGAAGTCTCCATTTCGAGCAGACACAAGTATGTCCTCGTCCATTGGACCGGAGGCGTGGTCCAGGGGCCACGCTTCATGACGGCGCGTCCGATCCAGTCCGGCATTTTGTCCGGCGTAAGTACAGACATTTTTGAAGAGCGACAGAATTCGTAGATCGGGATCGCGCGGTCGGGGCGACGCCCTAACCCTTTACGCGAGCAAACGTTGCCAGCAGTCGTCTTTAAGTCTGGCCCAGGGCCGAACATGGTCGCCAGCCGAGCTGGCTGACCTTTTGCGGAAGAGTCAGGCATGAACGACGATCTCCGCTCTTCGCCGATTACTCGGCACTCGCAGCCTTCCAGGGACCAGATTCAGCCGCACGGTCGAATCCACAATGCCAGGCCGACTGCAGCCGCAGTCGTTCATGTTGTTGCTGGCGCTGCGAAGTGGTTGACGCCGGGCATGCCCACGACGATCGTCCAGCTGGTTGAGACGCTCGATGGTCGTGGACAGACGTCGTCGAGCTCGTCGACGATCTCGAACGGCGCGCGCTTTCATCGCGCGCAAGCGCGATAACACCGATCGCCGCCGGTTCCTCATCTCGCTGACGCCCGCCGCATGAACAGTGGCTCACGCCGCTGGCCAAGGACGTCCTCCGCGAGCTCGTCTCGTGATCTGACCTGCTCGCGACCGTTCGTCTCGCCTCTGTCCGCTGCCGGCGGCCTGCGTCGCCCGGACCCACCCAGCCGGAGCCGCGCGCCGACATCCGGGACTTCGCCTGGCAGGCCGTCGGCCTGCCCCATCTAAGGCGTACCATGTCCGCATTGTCCTGCTCAGCTTCTCGAAGAAGATCAACGACCGAAACCAGCCAGTTCGCGTCGGCGTGCTCAGCCTCGGCTACGCGTCGGCCTGCCGCTCGCCGTGGAGTTCGCGCGCTGCGGTTTCGCCACCGGCCGGGATCGATCTCGGATGCGCGAGAAGGTGGACGCGGTGAATCAGGGGCACGTCGGTACATCCCCGCACGTGCCCGGCGCCGGACGTCGAGCGCGCTCGTCACTGGACCGGACGCTACTGACGCGCGACGGCACGGACTTCGGCGCCGTGGCCGAGCTCGACACGATCAACATCTGCGTGCCGACGCCGCTGCGCAAGACGAAGGACCCCGACATGTCCTACATCGTCTCGGCGGTCGAAGGCGATCGCGAAGCACCTGCACCCCGGCATGCTGATCGTCCTCGAGTCGACGACCTATCCGGGCACGACCGACGAAGTCGTGCAGCCGATGCTCGAGGCGACGCGGGCTCAAGGCGGGCGTCGACTTCTTCCTCGCGTTCTCGCCCGAGCGCGTCGATCCGGGCAACCCGACGTTCCAGACGCACAACGTGCCGAAGGTCGTCGGCGGCTCGACGCCCGACTGCATCGACGCTCGCGGCGGCGCTCTACGGCGCGGCGATCGAGACCGATCGTGCCGGTCAGCTCGACGCGCGTCGCCGAGATGGTGAAGCTGCTCGAGAACACGTTCCGCGCCGTCAACATCGGCCTGGTCAACGAGCTGGCGCTGATGTGCGACCGGATGGGCATCGACGTCTGGGAAGTGGTCGACGCGGCGAAGACCAAGCCGTTCGGCTTCATGGCGTTCTATCCCGGCCCCGGCCTCGGCGGCCACTGCATCCCGATCGATCCGTTCTATCTGTCGTGGAAGGCGAAGCAGACCGGCTTCGATCCGCGGTTCATCGAGCTGGCCGGCCACATCAACGCCGGCATGCCGCACTACGTCGTCGACAAGATCGCCGAGGCGCTTGAACGACGCGGCGCAAGGCGGTGAACGGATCGCAGCATCCTCGATCGCCGGCGTCGCCTACAAGCGCGACATCGACGACATGCGCGAATCGCCCGCGCTCGACGTCATGGGCCTGCCCAGCCGCTGGCGCGCGCGGATCAGCTACATCGATTGCCTGCGCCGACCCGCGCGGCGGCACTGACGGCGACCAGATCCGTCTTCGATGCCGATGCGGGTCGTACGAGTCGTTCCGCAACAGCCGATTGCGTGGTCATCCCCTCACGGATCATCTCCGGATCGACCGATCTGCCGGTCGCGTCCGCGCCGCTCATCTGTCGATACGCGGAATGCGATCAACGCGCTGCACCTCGCGACAGCAATCGGTCACGCGCCGCAGCCAAGCCCGAATACGAGGCCGTGCAGCAGCCTGGGCAACCCATCGCGCCCCGCCGGTCTCTCTCTTGCAGGCCTGGCGGGGCGTAAACAACACTTTACTCAAAAACGTTGAAATACATTGAGTCTAAGATCGCGGCCCGCGCCCAATCTGACAGCGTCCGGAATCCTGACACCCAGCACGCCGAGAAGTTAATGCCATGGTCTCTTTGAAATGGCCCCGAACCGGTCCAGGATCTTTACCGCGAGCTCGATGGCGCTATCGTCCGTCGAGCCGGATGCCAATTGGCCTCTAAGCGTCTACGCGATTCACGAGACCGGTCCCGACCGCTGGATTCAGCTGTCGGCGCAGCCTACGGCGTCCACGACTTGATCGTGCACGCCTCTCGGCCGCGACCCGAAGCGACGACATCCTCGCGTCGGTCGAGGCCTGGCGGCCGATCCCGGCCTCCAGCCGCGCTTCACCACGTAAGACCTGCACTGGCGAAGGCCGCATTGTCGCGGCTTGCCTTCGTACCTTTTTCGCTCCTCGCGGACGTCCTTCAGCTACAGCCGCCTGCAGACCATCCGCATGGTGATCTTCGCACACCGCGTCCCAGGGCCTCCAGGCCTTCCTGCCGATTGGGTTCGGGCTGGCAGCGCTGCGACGTCATGGCCGTGCCGAGGATGCGATCGCAGGCGTCCGCTGGGGCCTCTGGTGCGCGCACTGTTTACCACCCTGGCGCGGCCAACGCCTTCTTCCAGCGAACGCTTCGACCTGCCTGGGAGGCCACCATCCATCGCCGCCCTACCGCCTTGCGCCGTCGTCCTGGTGATCCGGATGCCGCGCCGTGGGCGCGCGCGGCGACGATGATGTGCCTGGCGGCGTCACGGCGCTGCTGATTGCGCGACAGGCGCCGAGATCGTCGCGGCGCTCACGGCGGCGTGGCAACTGGGACTTCGCGATGCGCTCGGTGCGATCATGCTGGCCACGACGTTGTGTCCATGGTCCTCGCGGCCGCGTGCGTGGGTCTGGCTGGCCGGGCGGTTCAGCGCGGCGGCTGGCGGTTGCCACGCGCGCGCGTTCGCGCTTCTTCTCTCTGGTCAGCTGGCGATGTATGCGTTCCACGAGTCGCCGATAGGCGCGTCCTCCCCTTCCGATTCCGCACGCGGCGACCGAAACTCGCGACGACCCGACGGTCGTTACGGGCGCTATTTTTGCCTGGCTGTTGATTGCGCTCCCCCGCTCGCAGGCGTTGGGCGTCATGGCGGTCCGGTCGTATGCTGCGCCGCCACTGGCGTTTAAGACACGGTTCGCGCGCGGCATGGCTGTCCGCCCTGGCGTTCGGTCGTGGGCGGCGGCCCCTCGCTGTGCTTCCGACGTTTGCTGCCGCCCGCGGCGGCCCCAGCCGACATCGCGGCGATCGCTCTACGCGCCCCACTTCCTTTCCGGCACACGCTCGTGGACGTCAACTACAACGGCTGTCGATCGCATCGCTCGCAGCGCCGGGCGGCAGGCGGCTGGCCGTCGGACCGCAGTGCGAGCGCGTCGCGTTCGCCGCCGGTCGCGGGCTCTGCCTGCAGGCGACACGCGGCGTGTTCACGACCTTACCGCGCACAGCTGATCGATCGCCAATTCAAGACGCTCGCGAACTGACGCTCGAGGGCAGTCCTGTGCCGGACGCGCGTGGCGCCGGACGGCCGGGTCGGCGCGATCACGGTGTTCGTGTCGGGTCACGCGTATGGCACGTCGCCGTTCTCGACCAAGACGACCCTGATCGACATGTCCAGCGGCGAGACGCTCGGCGACCTGAGCAATTCGCCGTGTGCGGCAGCGGCGCGGCATTACGCCGCGGATCACTTCTGGGCGTGACCTTCAGCCGCGACAGTGAAATGCCTTCTACGCGACGCTGGCCACCGGGGGCAAGACGTTCCCGGTGAAGGCGACCTGGCCTGCGAAGCTCACCGTCGTGCACGAGGGCGTGGAGTGTCCGTCGTGCTGTCACCCGACGGTGCCGCACGATCGCGTTCAAGAAACGCGCGTGAACCCCCAGACCGGCATGTGGCTGCCGCATTGCCTCAGGTGGCCACCATGACCCGAGCGGCCGGTGGCCTACGAGACGAGGAACATCGACGATCAGGATGGAGTGGCTTCGGACAACGGCCACGTGCTCTACGCCCTGCCGCGGAATCATCGGCGGTCACCGACGTCTGGGTCGCTGCGGTCGACGGCGGCCCGTGTGACCATCTTCGCGCAAGGCGGAGTCGCTCTACCGTGGTGAGGTAAGCGGCCCGCGGAGGGCCACCAAGATGTTTCCGAGGGTTGACAACACATCCGCCAAAGCTGTATCCTCGCGCGCGACGCCGCCGTAGGCTACAAATCGTAAGCTCGCACCTGGCAACGGTTTACGCCAATAATCGCGAGGGTGGAATCGGCGGCAACGGGCCTTGCCGTCCATGTTTGCGACGAAAAATTCACGGCCACCGGCGCCCTGCTCCTGGGACTTCTCGCCGCAGCTACGTGACAACACGCCGCGTAACTGGCCCAGCGGCGTTAATG
>ERZ1370068.4677-contig-3735_pt1 | contig 31779 bp, 56 predicted proteins | sample MGYA00561227_ERZ1370068 | MGnify/ENA primary metagenome ERZ1370068 (study PRJEB38410, sample SAMEA6850437) | metagenome | study: Metagenomic assessment of the ecological functions of the soil: analysis of the soil microbiota associated with the...
GGTATTACTTCGTTCAGTTACGTATTGCTGGTCAAAGGCTCAAGCACTGTCTTGCATCGTTCGCATTTGGAAATTGCGAATTCGTAATCGACGATCTGCTCCAGCAGGCCCAGAGCTTCAAGCTTTTCGATCACCAGTTCGCGCGCTTTGTATCGATCGAGGCCGGCGAAATCAGCACCTGCCGCCTCAGTCATCTTCGCGAATTGATCGATCACCTGGATCTGTTCGAGGTTGTGGCGCAACCCCATCTCGTAATCATTCGGATCGTGAGCGGGCGTGACCTTAACCGCGCCGGTGCCAAAACTCTGACTCAACAAAGTCATCCGCCACCATCGGAATCTCGCGATTGAGGATCGGCAGGATCAATGTCTTGCCGACAACCGTTTGGTAGCGTTCGTCGTTTGGACTGACCGCCACCGCGGTGTCGCCCAACATCGTTTCCGGCCGCGTCGTAGCGACGGTGATTGCTCCGCTGCCGTCTTTGAACGGATAACGAAGATAATACAGCTTGCCTTTCTGAGGCTCTCGCAGCACTTCCAGATCGGAAAGCACTGTCTGATCGTTCGGGCACCAGTTAACAATGCGATTCCCGCGGTAGATCATTCCTTCTTCGTACAGACGCACGAAGGATTCGCGCACCGCGCGCGACAAGTCTTCGTCCATCGTGAAACGAAAGCGCGACCAATCCGACCGACGCGCCTTCGCGCCGCAACTGGTTAAGAATCTGGCCGCCGTATTCCTGCTTCCATTGCCAGACGCGCTCGACAAACTTCTCCCGGCCCAGGTCGTGACGCGACAAACCTTCCTTCTTTAGCTGCCGCGTGACCATCAACTGGGTCGAAATGCCCGCATGATCCATACCCGGCAACCAGAGGGTGCGCAAGCCGAGCATCCGCTTGTGCCGTGTCAACACATCCATCATCGTGTGCTGCAAAGCGTGGCCCATGTGGAGCGAGCCGGTTACATTCGGCGGCGGAATCACAATGGTAAAGACCGGCGCCGATGCATCTTTATTGATTTCAGGAGCGAAATAGCCACGCTCTTCCCAGCGAGTGTAATGATGGCGCTCAGCCTCTTTCGGATCGTAAGTTTTGGGGATTTCGATCATGCTTCGTAAAGTGCCTTATGTTTAGAAACGAGCCATTGCCCGCCTGTATACGTTTGATCGATTGTAAATCATGGATGCCTGTTTTCATATTGAACGCTCTGTTGCACAGTCAGGACCGTGAGCGATAGCGACCGGGTAGTGATCTTGTGATGCCGATTGCGTAGTCCGCTGCGACCCGGTCGCTACCGCTCCCGGTACTGACTTCACGTCCATCCTCTAAAACAAAAAGGCGGGACAACGCCCGCCTCTAAGTGCTCAGATTGTTTTTGAATTATTTCTGCTCGTCCAGCTTCCGCTTAATCAGCAACTCAGATAATTCCGGCACAACTTCCCAGGCGATTTCCCGAATCACTTTGTCGGACATTTGCTCGACCATGCGCCGCGCGATTGCATCGATAGCGGCGGGCGATAAACCTTCGGCCCCGTCAGACCGGAACGGAGCAGCTCGCTGGTTCAGCGACCGGTTCGCTCACTGGCTCCGGTGCTGACGAGCTCAAGGGTCGCCGGCTCTTCCGGTGTAACGATGGCAGGCGGTTCGTAAATTACCGGCGCAGCGGTCTGTTCAATTTCTACTGCTGCATCTTCAACCTGAGTCGCTGGTGCAAATTCGATCGGCGCTGAAGGTTCTTCGGCAACGCGTTCTTCCAGCAGCTTCGGCCGGCACGGCGTCCGCGAAATCAAGGTCAAGAAAAACATCGTCCCCAACCATCTGCGGCTCGCCCAGGAACTCATCCTCTAAATCGAGCACCGCGTCATCAAACTTCATCTGCGATGGAGCCGGTACCTGAACTGTGGCTCGCCAATATCGCTATAGCTGATTTCGACTGTTTCCGGCTCTGGCTGCGGCTCGACCTGTATGGGCTCGTCACTCGCCACCGCCACGACCGGTTCCACCTCCATCGTGTCCTCCAGGCTCAATCGCGGCCTCACCAACTGGTCTCCGTGTCTCGGCTTCATCAACAATTCGTTCCAGCTTCATCGTGTCGGCGGTCTGAAGCTCAAGATCGGTCAGAGCAGGCGACGCCGGCAGGCTCGGCCGGTTCCGGATGTTCCATCATCGGCGCTTCAACCATGACTGTCACCTGCGGCTCACTCACCCGCTCGTCGAGGGGGCGCAGGCGCAACCGGCTCGGTTTCGGTGATTCCCAGCGTCGGATATTGATCGAGTCATTTCGGATTCGTTCGTCGGTCTTATTCAGCAGCGAGCCTACGCGGCTTACTAACTGGCGGATGGATTGGAAAGGTTTGGTCACTACATCATCGGCGCCGGCGCGGCGCGCTTCAGCTTCGTCGAATGGCTCAAACGAGCTGATCAAAAGGACCACAGGCGTTTTGGCAAATCGTTCATCTTGTTTGATAGAGCGGCAAAGTTCATAGCCGCCAACCTCGGGCATGTAAACATCGGCCAGCACGAGATCCGGCACGAACCTGGCCCATTTTTTCAAAGGCTGCGCGGCCATCCGGAACGGTGATGACCTCCATGCCTTCGTCCGAAAACGTCAATTCGATGACCTTTCGAATCGCGGCCGAATCATCGGCCAACCAACAACTTTCTTCCGGTCAGCACCTGGATTTTTCGCTCGCTCTCTTTGCGGTGGGCCCATCGATTCTGGTTTGTCGCGTTTGGCCCTAGTGCGAACGTAGCACCCACGTGAAAAGCGAGTCAAGAGTTTTTCTCGAAAACTGGTGGATTCATGCAGGTTTGGAGGCTGTAGATGAGGCTTTTGATGGATAGGATTCTGGAGAGGTGGGTCAACGCGATCAAAGCGGGCAGTCAGAGCCGGGAGCGTAGCGACCGGCTCGTGACTCCACGAAACTTTCGCTAATCCCATCGAGGCTCAGGTCTTCGATTCTTGAGATTCCGGTACGATTCCAAGCCACGAGGAACGCGATTGCAGCAAGGAAAAGCCCACGCCAAACCCTATTGCCGGCGTGAATGGGAGTTTTCATCATTGCTCCGACGTCTCAGAAGTCTTGATCAAAGTAGTCTGCAGTTTCCCACCCCTTTGACGGTGAAGAATGGCATCGCGGGAATTTCTGATCCCCGCGCCGCTCTTTCACGGGATCATCGGGAGGACTTGAGTCCCAATCTTGTTTACGTAGTAACCAAAGATCAAGCAAATATCCGACAACGAAATACTGAATTAGGCCTGCCAATAAGCAGGAGATCAGCACATCTTTCGCCGCTGCGGGAAGCTCTTCTCGACAACATTCGAGATGGCTCCGCTAGAGTGGGCTAATGTAATAAAAGAACTCGATCCCCTTCCCGTGCCCGACGCGGCCAAATCCAATCAGTAATACAACGGAAGCTATGACGTAGAGTATTGGAAGAATGAGCCGTAATTTCAAAAATGACTCTCTAGTGAACGGGATAGGATACTGAGTTAAGAGACCTACTCTTACCTTGGTGGCGCATCAAGAATCGAAAAGCCTTTTTCGTGCGATTTCTCCGGAATTAATTTCCAGGTGTGAAGGACCACCGGACGCTTCACAAAAAACTTTCAACCTGAGGCCACCACTGACCAACATTTGTGTCACCTTGATCGCCGCATTTGCATTTCGCCGCCTTAATCCAATCCCTGATCGCGAACCACGTTGCGCGTGCCATCTGTGCTGCCTTACCCACCTCGTTTGCAGTCTTGTCCGGCGAATGAAGTCCGGGAAGATGACCATAAATGGAATTTAATGCATAACCTTCGTTGGCTGAAAGTATCCTGCAGGTAATGAAGATACCGACCCAGTCCCACGTAATTTGGGCAGCTCTTTCAACGAACCTTTCCATAGACTTTCAAGATAGGGCTGGTGGCTACCGGGATGCAGACCGTGGTAGGTCTCATTCTTAAATTGCGCAACTCTACTATCTAACCCGATCCGGGCCCCGGTTACCGAATCGGGCACCAGGGTCAAACCGAGTTCAGGGGATGTTGCCGCACTCTCATCTGTGGATTGGTCAGCGTCAGCAATTAGCCTGGCTTCGTCTGCTGTCAGACATGGGAATCTGGATGCGATGAAGTACGTTAGGTAGTAATGCACATCGATCTCGCCACACAAACCCGACGGATCAACTCGGTTCTGCGGGTTATTCCTAACATAGGCCCAAACTGGTTCACTCCACCCCCAAACCCAATCGGATCTTCCGAAATAAAGTCTCTCCCACCTTCGCGTCATACCATCGCGCCCGGTAGTAATAAAGACCCGTGTCCGAATCGAATTCCCTTCCCGTGTAGGTGTAGCGGGTTAGATTCGTAACCCGTGTTCGCATTGCCGAAGCTGTCATAGGTGATCTGCGAAACCACCGAACCGGTTGAACTCGTGAAGCCGGTCGTGCTGCCGAGATGGTCCTGAACAAAATACAGTGGTCCGGACAGACGCGAATCAGTCAGCCGTAGTTTGTTGTCAACGCCGTGGTCCGTTCCAGGTATTCCACGGTCGAGCCGTCGCTGTTGAGGTCTTTAACAACATCCGCGCCGTCATAAACGAAGTTCGTCGAGACGCCGGTGCTTGGCGTTCTTTGAATTCTGCGCCCCAAAGCATCGTGCTTGTAGCTCACCGTCAAACCGTTCGGCAGCTTGACCTGTCGCAGGCGGTTTTCGAAGTCCCAGTCATATTGTGTCGTGCCGGTCGAATCAGTTTTCGAGATTAGGTTGCCGTTCAGGTCGTACGAATAATTCGCACTGGATGTATTAGCGAGGCGATTGAATCGCTGGTAGTTGTAGCTCGCGCTTAACTGGGATGAGGGTGCGATTGCCTACGCCATCGTATGCGTAATTCATCATTCGGTTGGAGCGGGCTGGTGTAAAGCAGTCGTCAAACGATCGACCGCATCGTATTCGTAACTGCGAGTGATCGCCGGCTCGGCAATCTGCGTAATCTGGCTGGCCGTGTTGTATTGATACTGGCGATCGGCGAGGGTGTTAACCCCTTTGGTATCCAGCAGGCGTGTTACGCCTGTCTAGTCCGCATCAAACTGGTATGTGGTCTTGACCCCGTTGGGGAGATTTCTTCTGCGTCAATTTATTTGTGACGTCGTAATCGAAGGTATAAAGCCGCCCCGGCCGCATCCAGAATCTTCGTCAATCGATTAACCGCATCGTACTTGTAGCTTTCGACGATCAGCCGGATTCAGGCTCAATTTCGTGCGGTTGCCGTTGGCGTCGTAGTTGTAATCGACGACCTGGCCAAACACGTCCGTCACCGTCGTCACCCGGTTCATTTTGTTGTAGTCCAAATTCACGACGCCGTTCTCGTTGGTTGCGGTTTGCAGGCGCGAGCTTGTCGTAAGTGTAGCTGACCGTGGCAGTGTCGGGATAGGAAATTGTTTTCAAGCGGTTCAGCGCGTCATAGGTGTATTCAGTGACGCCGCCGTTATAGTCCGTACGCGTCTTGCGATTGCCGGCGGGATCGTATGTGAAGCTCATCACGTCGGGACCACGATCGCATCTTCTTTAGCCGGCCGAGGGCATCATAGTTAAAACGATATCGCCGGCCGATTAGCGTCAACCAGCGCGGTCATGCGCGAAAGGGCATCATACTCAAAGCTGGTGGTTTTGTGGTCCGCGTCGGTCGCATTCACGACGCGGTTCATCTCGTCATAAACATATGAGGTCACGCGGCCGGCGGTATCGGTGCGCTGGGCCACGTTCCCGCCGCCGTCATAAGTCACCGTTTCAAATAGTCTGTCGGCGCCCGGCGCGCCGCGGGATAAGTGGTCTTTACCAGCCGAGTTGAACTCGTCGTGTTCGTAGTTCGTCGCCCGCAACAGCGAATCTGTGACGCTGGTGAGATTCGACATAACATCGTAGCCACTAACTGACCTGTCTGATTTAACGCATCGGACTGACTGATCAAACGATAACGAGAGTCGTAGGCATAAGTTGAGCGATTGCCTTTGGCGTCCGTTATGGCTGTGCGGCGACCAGCAAGATCGTATTCATAGCTGGTCGTACGTACCGTCAGTCCGCGTCACCAGGTTTACGCGGCCAAACGCGTCGTAGGCGAAGGTGGTCAACTGTCCGAGTGCACTCGTTGTGCTCGTCAAACGCCCGCGCGCATCGTAGACAAATTGCGTCGAGTGATTCAGGGCGTCGGTGCGCGTCCTCAAATTGCCGGCGGCATCATAGGCAAACGTCGCGGTCTTGCCCCGCGCATCGGCCACAGTCAGCGGCACGCCGTGGTCGTTATAACTGAGCGAAGTACGTCTTTCCGAGCGCATTGATAGTGGTGAGTAGATTGCCCGCACCGTCATAGGTGTGAGTCGTCACTCCACCTAACTGATTTGTCATAGTGAGAACCTCACCAAAATCGTTGTAGGTGTAGGTGACCGTGCCGGTTGGGTCGGTTTCAGTGAGTTGATTGCCGTTTGCATCATAGGTGTAACTGGTGGAGTGATTCAGCGCGTCGGTCATCGAAGTAACGTTCAACTGTTCATCGTATTCCCAGGTTTGCACCTGCGCACCCCGCCGCCACCACAGCTGCACACGCCCTCTACTCGCGTCACCACATGACGCCCTTTGCCCTTATCAAATGTGTACTTGGTTACGTGCCCCAGGCCATCGGTAACATCAGTCTCGGTGTCGCTCACATACTCAAGAGAAAAGTGATCGACTCCTCCTTGCTTTTCGGAAGTGATGGCCCGGCCCTGGGCATCGTAAGTATGGGATTCAAGAATATTACCGAGCGCGTCCGTTACGGTGGTTAAACGCGGGTTGCCATCGTAAGCGAAATTGAAAGATGAATTGTCGGCATAAGTAACTGACAGCAGTTCATTGGTTCCGCCATACACGTAAGTTGCGATCGTTACCCAGGCTGTCGCTGATCGAACTCACCTGGCCGTTTTCATTGGTATGAAAAGTCAGCACGCGGCCGAACGGATCAGTTGCCGAAACTAGGAAGTCCGTTGCTGTCATAAGCCAACGTCGTTGTGTTTCCATTTCGATCGGCCGCAGGATGAGTTTGCCTGACGAATTGAATTGTTTAGTGCCTCCACCCTTAAGGCTCAGCACACTTCCGCTGCTCCCTGGGTGACCCGTGCCTGGTAATCACCAATCAGATCCACGAACGCGGCGGAGGAAGTCACCGGTCTGGTGAAATAGATCGCGCGACCGTCGCCCTGATTGAAGCTCAACAAGGTCGCGTCATAACTAATGACGGCCTCGTCATATTGGGTTGACCAACCACGCCCGAACAGCCCTACAGTCTGTGAATCGCTGTTATAAGTACGGCTCACGCTGATCGCCTGACCTACGCTGGGCAGGTGATAGTCGTTCTGTTGCAGGTACATGTTGCCATTCGAAACCCTGACCGGACCGCCTACTGTCTCATTACAGCGACCACAGGCGCCGTTGTTCTCTCCATTCCAATCAGCAGAAAGGTGGCCGTACCCTCTGAACAGGCGCCGAGGTCGTCTGCGAGAGTGTGTACGGAAGGCTGAGCGATCCACTGAATGCCAGATAGTTATCATTGCGAACGAAATTCGCCTGGCCGGTCGCGAGACCAGGGCGGTGCCCTGGGCAAAATCTGCTCGCGCAAACACGCAACTGGAGGGAATCGCCTTCGGGATCAGAGTCATTCTTCAGCACGCCCCAGGGCGTTTCAAAGGAGTTGCGAATACCTTCGTGCGGACGACATAGGAATCATTTCCGGCAACCGGCGCTTCATTGGTCACATGAAAAGTGACGCTTCCTTCAGAGCACGCACCCAGATTGTCACAGACAGTGTAGGTGATACTGACGTCTCCGGTTTGGCCATGATTCGGGATGAACGAGACTCTGCCGTTCGCAAAGATATTGGCCGTTCCCAGTGGGTCATCGACCTGCCGGGCCACGCAGGATAGAGCATCGCCGTCCGGATCACTATCGTTCTTCAAGACTCCGTAAGGCGCCGGATCTACCAGTTCAGAATCAAAGCGTCGATGAAACGTGTATTCATCCACGCCAGCCACAGGAGGCCTGATTAAGCACCTCAAACGCAACTGTGCTATCGGCGCACAAGCCGTGATTGTCACGAGACCGTATAAGGAACGGTAACCGTGCCGGTTTTCCCGCAGCGGCGATAAAGTCAACGCGTCCATTTGCAAATATGAGTGCAGTTCCCAGGCTCGTATTCACGGCGCTGAAAACACAGCTCAGAAAATCCCCGTCAGGGTCACTATCATTTTTCAACACTCCATACGGTGGCGAATCAAGCGGCGTCGAGAAGTTTCCGTGAACCGTGTACCGATCAGGGCTCGGGCTCGGCGGCTGATTGTTCGAAGTTCCAGGACTTACCCAGAAGAAGAGTGAGAGAACCACCGGCACAACCAGGATACTGTGAACCCTAAGAAGTGATAGAAGAACATGGGACCTTCCTTCGCTGAGGATCGATTTGCAGGATCAAATCGATCAGAGTCGAGGCGATCTCCCGGAAGAAACGCTTCTTCCAATGAAGGTCGTCAGCGAGACTAACTTTTCAGGAACGCGAAGATCCTAGCAGCCGAGTCAACGCAATTTTCTTGCATCGACGGCCTAAAACAGGCGGATTTCAACTCTGATTTTTCTCAAACGAAAGTAAGGTGCGCGGTTGTAAATTTTAGTTTGCGCTGAGTGCGGGCAAAAAATTCTAAGGAAAGTTTCGAGGAAGAAGCTGACGAACTCCAATCCCTAGAATTTAGCGACCGCTGGAGACTGTGACGTCGTCAGCGGTGTTGGCTTTTCATCCGGTCCTGCTGAACGCAGAACGAATGATGTGCGACTGCCTTCGTATTCGTAAGGCTGGTGCCAGGGATCGATGCGGACAACGCGCTTCAGATAACGCGGATTGAGGTTGTCGATTAAAGCGGCTTGAGTTTTTGATTCCGGAAAGCCGCCACGCTCGCGACGAAAAGCTTCGAGCGCCGTCGCGATCGCCTCAAGCTCAGCCCGAGCGCGGGAAGTCTTCTCAGCATTCAGAGCCTTCATCAGACTGTCCACATCTTCCCAGCGGCGATCGCCGGTGCGGATTTCAGCGACGCGCCATTTGCCTTTACCGTCTTTCTCAAAACGGAATGCGGTTTCAACCTGGGCGGTGACGGTGGCTGAATTGCCAAGTGACGAAACGTCTTTCACGCGCACGGCGTCCGAAGGCAAATTAATCCCGGCCAGATGCGCGATCAAACGGCGAGCCTCTTTGGCAGAGAGTTCACCGGCGGCAGATGCATGAAGAGTGATACCGGCAGAGATGGCGACCAGAGCGAGTGAAATAATCAGGACGTTTCGTTTGGACATGATTGATACTCCGTGAGTGCGTGTCAGAAGCACGCGACCGGTCAGGGAGTGGCCTCTGACAGCGAAGCGGAGCCCGCTTGCTGACGCGCCGGGCTTCTGACACTCTCAACCTCTCGCTTTTCCGATCAGCATGCGCAGCATTGGTCTGAGCTGCGCGTTAGTAAATGGCTTCGGCAGAAAGACGACGGCGCCGGCCGCGAAGCTGTCGCGGGACAATTTTGGATCCTGCTCTGCGGTCATCATCATCACCGGGATGCTCATGAAACGCTTTTCGGTTTTCATGAACCGCACCAATTCCGGCCCGGCGATATGCGGCATCACGACATCAAAGACCGCCGCCGTGATATTCGCGTTGTCCTGGAGCGCTTTGTACGCTTCCTTGCCGTCACGCGCGCCGACCACTTCGTAACCCTCCTTCTCGAGGATCATGGTGATCAGACGCAGGATGGCCGGATCGTCATCGGCCACCAGAACTTTGCCCTTTGTTGTCGCTCAATCGATTTATTTTACCCGGTCTAGCTGAATTCACTGGTCCGCGGGACGCCCGCTGCCACCTAAGCTGCTTCCAACGCTCTGCCGCTCTCGCCGGCTTTCAACGAAAGCTCGGCTGCCAATTTGATGGCTTCAACCATGCTCGAATGTTCGGCAATCCCCTTCCCGGCGATGTCAAAGGCGGTGCCGTGATCGACTGAGGTGCGAATGAACGGCAAACCCAGGGTGACGTTGACGGCCTCGCCAAACGACAGGCACTTAACCGGAATCATTGCCTGATCATGATAACACGCAATCACCGCGTCGAACTCGCCACGCGAAGCGCGCAGAAAGACCGTATCGGCTGAATATGGACCGCTGACGTTGATGTCGTCCATTGCGTTGCAGGCTTTCGACCGCGCGGCATGATCTCTGAAGACTCCTCGATACCGAACAGTCCGCCTTCGGCGCCGTGCGGATTCAGCGCCGCGACGGCGATCCGCGGGCGTTCGATGCCCCAGCGGCCGCAGTTCCAGATCGGCCAGCCGGATCGTCTTCTCAAAGCGTTCGCGCCTGACCAAACCAATCGCTTCGGACAACGGCACGTGAGTCGAGATCAAAACGCACTCTGCAGGTTCGACGGCGACAAAGCCCATCGCGTAATCTTCAGTGCTGGTCAGGTGAGCCAGAAACTCTGTGTGACCGGGAAAACTATAGCCGCCCAGAAACAGCGCCCGCTTGTTGATTGGGGCCGTGGCGATCGCGTCGATGCTGCCGGCGGCGCATAGCTCAACGGCAGCTTCAATGTACTTCGGCCGCTGCCCGGCCCGCGTCGCCTGACTCGACTCCAGGCTCCACATGTCCCTGAATATTGTTGAGATGAAAGATAAGCGGGTCCGGAACCGTCTGCGTGGCAAGGTCTCGTCGCGGCGAACGATTTCGTAACCGCATTGCAAATCGAGCGTGCGCGCGTTGTGGGCCAGCAGTTGCGCGTCGCCGATGATCACCGGCTGGCAAAGCTGCTCGCACTTCTGCTTCCGCGACGGCTTTGAGGACAACTTCCGGGCCGATGCCGGCAGGGTCGCCCATCGTAATACCAACCCGAGGGCGGTGCGCTGTGGACTGGAGGAGAATCCTGATTCGAGACTATTCACTAGTGAAATGGCGGCGCCTCGACAGCTTCGCCCGAGCGCCGCTTTGGACACGAACTTTAGTCTTCAATCCGAGTGAGGCAGACGTCATCGCTCAATCGCGCGTCATATCGCGAGCACGCGCGCTTGCGACACGCGCTCTTCAGCTTTGTAGATGTACTTTGATATGGCGCTTGAGCACGAGCAGGTTCGGCGCCGACCGCCGGTTGATCTTCAGCGCGCCACGGTCGTACCACTCAATCGTTCCTTCAACTTCTTCACCGTCATCGCAGCACCAGAACCATCGGCGTGTGGGCATCGATCTGTTTCTTGTAATAGTAGATTTCAGCGTGCGTTTCGGACGGTGGCGGCTGGCGCTTGCGCACCTGCCGATGAAGAAGACGGTTGCGGCTGACCGGGACGCTGCTGGCCGCACCCATGCCCCCGGACTGAGCATGTGCCGTTGGTGCGGTCGCGTTGATGGGCCTGCTCACGTCTCGCCTTTACATCTGCAAGCGTCGTCCTTATGAGTTTGCGATTCACAATGCTTCCTCCAAACGAATAAAAAAGAAGAAATTGCCGACCCTGAGTTCACCTCAGTCGAGTGCGATAAAAACAGCAAGTCGCAGGCTGCGGCCTTCCTGAGGAGAGATGCACTGACCCAATAAGATTAAATAACTTCAGGGATTGGGCGCATGCTACACGACTGAGGGGAAAAACGCAAAGCATAAACGCGTTAACTTTTATGCTAAGCGTTACGAGCGAGGGATTATGTTACAGAGTGACTGGATTTTGGTGATCGTTTTAAATCCGAATCCAATTCTGTCCGATTGCTCACTGCCCTGCGATTACAACTTTAATCTGCTTTCTTCCGGATAAACGTCGGCACGTCGAGATCGTCAACCCGCTTGATCTTGAGCTGCCAGGAAATTCTTCCGGCGAGCGCGGCGCGTATCGCGGCGGCGTAGTCAGACGGCATCTGCACGCCGGTCGGGAGCGCGGCTGTCGCCACTTCGTGACGGAACCCGGTAGCGATGACCGTGATCTTCATCGCGTCGGCCATCGTCTCGTCAATCACGTGTCCAAAGATGATGTTGGCGTCCTCGTCCGCTTCTTCACGCACGATCGAAGCTGCCTCGTTGATTTCATACAGCGTCAGATCGTGGCCACCGGTGATGTTGATGAGCACGCCGCGCGCGCCCTTGATCGAAGCCTCTTCCAGCAACGGCGAAGAGATCGCTTCCTGGGTCGCTTCAATCGCGCGATTCTCGCCGCGCGCATAGCCGGTGCCCATCAGCGCCATGCCCATGCCCTGCATGATTGTGCGCACGTCGGCAAAGTCGAGATTGATAAAGCCCGGCACCGTGATCAGATCGCTGATGCCCTGCACTGCCTGGCGCAGCACGTCGTCGGCGGTCTTGAAAGCATCGGTGACTGACGCCGTTTGCGCCACGGCGCCAAACAGCCGCTCGTTCGGGAATTGTAATTACCGTATCGACTGATTCGTGCAGTTCGTTGAGACCATGCTCGGCTTGCTGCAAGCGTCGCCGGCCCTTCGAAATTGAAAAGGCTTGGTGACCACGGCCACCGTCAACGCCCCAATTCAGTCGCCAGTGAAGCGACAATCGGCGCGCCGCTCCAGTGCCGGTGCCGCCGCCCAGACCTGTGGTCACAAAGACCATGTCCGCGCCTTCGAGAACTTCGATAATCTTGTCGGTATCTTCCAGCGCTGCCTGCGCGTCCAACTTCCGGATCGGCGCCCGGCGCCAAGGCCTTTGGTCAGCCGCCCGCCCAGTTGAATCTTCACTGACGCGCGCGAACGCTTCAACGCCTGCAGATCTGTGTTGGCAACTACAAACTCAATGCCTTCGATGCCGGCATCAATCATGCGATTGACTGCGTTGCCGCCACCGCCGCCCACTCCAATCACCTTTATGCGTGCTCCGGTAATGGGAGGCTCATCGTCGATGAAAATATTTATGCCTTTGCCGGGTTCGCGTGCCTCAGGTGTCATTGCTTTTTCCTCTCTTCCGAACTTGGAAGGCTTCCACTGCCTTTTCGTTTATTTTGGGCTGGCTGAACCTCGGGACCTCTATATGTTGCGGACAATATATTGTGCCACAAGCGCGCCAGCATACAATACTTGCTCAAAAAATACTACTGCTAAAACGATTGCGAAACTTGGAAACGAAGTGCGTTAAGCGTCCGCTGCCGCCACGTTTCGTCGTGCTCCGCGCGATGCTCCAACGCATGAGCGCGTTGCGAAACCAGAGCGAGTCCGGCGGCCGCGGCCCACGACGGACTCTGAATGTCTTCGACCAGTCCGCCGAAACGATCTCGCTCCGGATAACCGACCCGAACCGGCGCATCGAAAACCTGTTCGGCGATCTCCACCATCCCGTCGAGCAAAGCACCGCCGCCCGTCAGCACGACTCCGCTCGACAATTGCGCGGTTCCAGCCCGCATCTCTGATTTCGTCGGAAACGTGCATCAAAACTTCTTCCGCGCGCGGCTGCAGGATGTCGCAGAGAATCTGTCGCGATAGTTGACGCGGCGCGCGGCCGCCAACCGATGGGACTTCAACCATTTCACCGCGCTGCAGCATCAGTCAGCGACGCGCTCGAAGCGCAACCAACGGAACGTTTAATGCGTTCGGCTTCAGGTATCGGTGTGCGCAAGCCAAAAGCGATGTCGTTGGTAAAGTGCGAACCGCCCAGCGGAAACACCGCAGTGTGCTGCACTGCGCCGCGCTGATAGACGCAAAGGCCGGTCGTCTCAGCGCCGATATCCACCAGGGCCGAGCCGTATTCCTTGTCGTCATCCGTGAGCGTCGCTTCGGCCGCGGCCAGTTGCTCGAGAATCATGTCGGCAACGATCAATCCTGCGCGATTCACTGCGTTTATCGCATTTTGCCGGGCAGTGACGGGACTGGTCACGATATGAACCTTCACGGCCAGGCGCGCGCCGGTCATGCCCACCGGATCGTTGATTCCGTCCTGATCGTCGACGATGAATTCCTGCGGCAGGCGATCGACAATCTCGCGGCCGGCCGGCAGTTGAATCGCACAAGCCGAATCGATTGCGCGCCGCACGTCGTCGGGAGTTATTTCCCGATCCCGGCCGGCCACCGCCACAATTGCCTGACCGTTGAAGCCCATGATGTGCGAACCGGCGAGATTGATCGTCACTTCTTCGGCCTGCATGCCACTCATGCGTTCAGCCTCTTCGACGGCGCGCTTAATCGACTTCGACGGCGGCATCCGGATTAACGATCACGCCTTTGCGCAGGCCACGTGATTCTGATTCGCCGATGCCGAGCACCTCGAGCACTCCTTCCTCCGCGGGACCGCCCACGATGCAAGTCACTTTGCTCGTGCCAATGTCCAGCCCGATTGTGTGATTCGTGCGCTTCGCCATCAGCTTCTTACTCGGTAACCGTCGAGTTAACGAAAACGACCAGTCCCGGCCGTCGGGTGATCTCTCGGCGCCGCCGGTTTGCGTTCATTCCTTTGCCGGTTGTCATTCGGCGTAGTCCTTTCAGTTTGAGTCCTTCTTGTCGCCGGCATTGGTGTTCGTGTTTGGCGCGCCGGTTTGACTCGGAGTTTGCGCGGCTGCGTCAGACGTATCCGAGGTCGTCTTGTTTCCCGGAACTGAATCCGATCACCACTCGCCCGGTTTGCAAGTCGACGTAGGTAATCGCTGAGCCTCGCGGTGTCTGTTTGTACACGTCGAGCGTATCGAGCGCGATCTTCAAACGCTGACCGGGATCCTGCGAGCCCGAGTCTCACCTCGATTTGCGAATCCTTACCCGCGAGTTGCACGCGAATGTCACGCACATCGACCAGAGTAACTTCGCTCACCCGCTCAGAAAGGCCCAGGCGCGTTCCATTCGCGAACCAGCTCTAAATACTTTTTCACACGTTCGACATTTTCCTGACGCGCTTCTTCCGTACCCTCCTCGTTCCAGCCACGGACGAAGAACGCCGGCATTTGATCGTCCGGCTTCATCTCTCCCAGCGCGACGCCTTCATCATCCACCCAGACGAAATGGCCAGCCGGCCGTGTGAACAATGGCGACGGGCACGCGTTCAGTGACGCGCGACGCGCAAACGATCGGGCAGCACGCGACTAACGACGGCGCGACGCACGCCGGGCAAGCGCGACAACTCGCGGCTGATGGCGTTGAGGTCAGCCCGCCATACTCCGGTGCGCGCAACGGCCCGTCTGGTTAAGTCCCTCGATCTCTTCCGCCGAGGTGCGCGTGGTTCCCGTCACATCGATCGTCCGCACTTGAAATAAAGCGGCCGATGCGGCGACGCGATATCCAACAATCAGAGTAATCAGAACCAGCACGGCCAGCCCGACTTTCAACGCCGCCGGGAGATAGGCCAAACAGCGCGCGCGGCGAGAAGCTGCGGCCTCGCGGCGCTACCGCACCATTCCGGCGCGCCGGGCGTTGCACAATGCCTTTCGGTTGAGCCGCAGACCGACGCGAGCCGCGCGATGCTATGACTTGTTCTTTCATATTCTTAGTGGCACAGACTTCAGTCTGCGAACTCTCTTGCACGACAAACACAGACTGAAGTCTGTGCCACTGCGTTACTTGCTGCTCCACAACTCGACTTCGTATTCCAAATCGATTCCGTGTTCGCGTTTTACTTTCTCGCGAATCTCTTCCGCCAGAGCCAAAGCGTCAGCGGCCTTGGCATCGTCGCCCTCGGTGACAATGAAATTCGCGTGCTTCGGCGAAACGACAGCGCCGCCGCGACGCGTTCCCTTCATGCCCAGCTCGTCAATCATCTTGCCTGTGCCTACCGGACTGGCCGGCGCGTTCTTGAAGAAGCAGCCCGCCGAGCGCGCGCCGTGCGGCTGCGTCGCCATGCGCTGGCCCTTGGCTTTTTCCATGCGCGCGGCAATCTCGTCTCGGTCACCCGGCTGCAACCAAAGCGTCGCGCCCAAAAGCAACTCGCCCTCGCGAAACGAAGTGTGGCGATAATTCCACTGCACTTCGCTTCCCGGGATCGCGTGCACTTTGCCCGTCGCGGGCGACGCGAACCGTCTCGACCACTGTGCCGATCTCCTGGCCGTACGCGCCGGCGTTCATCCACAACGCGCCGCCGACGGTTCCGGGATGCCGTTCAGACCTTCAATACCCGAAAGACCCTGGCGCGCAGCATCGATACACAGGCGCGGCAACGAATAGCCGGCGCTGACCGAAACCCGTCTGGCCATCGAAAACCGGCGCTGCTTTCAAATCTTTCAAGCTGACAATCACGTAATGATGTTCGCCGTCATCAGCGAGCACGTTGCTGCCTGAGCCTAAAGGCCGCCAGGCGATCTCGCGCTCTTCCAACTCGGTGAATCAACGCTGCGGCCTGATCTTCTCGTCCGCGGGCGACAGCACCCAATCGATGGCGCCGCCGACCCGTAGACTGGTTAGTTCCGCGAACCGCAGGCCGGCTTCAGCGCGCACGTCGAGTTGCGAGGCGATCGATTCGACTGCGCTGTCTCGTGGCTCTCTTGGTCCTGATTTTGCTGTTCTTCCAACTCGACCATTCTGACTTGACTCGAGCGCAACCGTCCCGGTTGCCCCGGGCACAGACTACAGTCGAAGACTCTCGGCGACTAAGACTGAAGACGTCTGTGCTCACTTCATCACTTCAACAATCCCAACAACTTATCGCCAATGCGCGTAACCGTTCCCGCGCCCAGCGTGATCACCAAATCGCCTTCGCGGACCGTGTCGCGCAGAACTTCGGCGGAACCATCAATGCTGCCGATGTACTCGGCGCTCTTATGACCGTAACTCTTGATCCGGTTCGTCAGGACTTCCGCGGTAATTCCTTCGATCGGAGTCTCGCTGGCGGCGTAGATGTCGCGACACCAGCAGCGACATCCGGCGTTATTGAACGCGCTGGCGAATTCATCCATCAGATCCGCTGGTGCGCGAGTAGCGATGCGGCTGAAACAAAACGACGATGCGGCGGTTCGGCGCGCCAATTCGCGCCGCGCTCAGCGTCGCTTTGACCTCTGTCGGATGATGGCCGTAGTCATCAACGACCGTAACGCCGTGCTCTTCGCCTTTGAATTGAAAGCGTCGCTCGGCGCCGCCGAACTCCGAAAGCGCGTGCGCAATCGTGTCGAACGGCACGTCCAATTCCAGCGCCGCCGCGATCGCCGCCAGCGAGTTGTAGACGTTGTGCTTGCCCGGAACGCGCAAGCGTGACCTGACCCAGCACATTGATTCCACTCAGCACCTGAAAAGTCGATCCGAAAGAGTGATCGTATTGAATGTCATGCGCTGAGATGTCGGCCTGCGCACTCATTCCATAAGTGATGCGACGACGCGCAACCTTCGGAATCACCGCCTGCACATGCGGATCGTCCAGACAAAGGACGGCCGCGCCGTAAAACGGGACCTTGTTGACGAAATTGGGCAAAGCATTGGCGCACGTCTTCCATGTCGTGGTAGTAGTCCATGTGCTCGCGATCGATGTTGGTCACGACCGCAATCATCGGATCCAGCATCAGAAACGATCGATCACTTTCGTCGGCTTCGACTACCATCAATTCACTCTTGCCCAGGCGAGCGTTGGCGCGATACGAGCGCACGATGCCGCCGACTACGAACGTCGGATCCAGCCCGGCAATTGCCCAGCACCGTCGCGACCATTGAAGTCGTCGTGGTTTTGCCATGCGATCCGGCCACGGCGACGGTGTAAGGCTTCATGCGCATCAATTCGGCAAGCATCTCAGCGCGCGGAATTACCGGAATCGAGCGGCGGCGGGCTTCGATGATTTCCGGATTGTCATCACGCACGGCGGTCGATCGCACCACCACGTGGGCATCGCCTACATTCGCGGCATCGTGACCCTCGGTGACTTCGACCTTCAACTCTTCCAGATGCGCGGTGACCTCTGATTTCTTCTGATCGGAACCAGAGACACGAAAGCCGAGGTTCGCCAGAACTTCAGCGATGCCTGACATGCCAATGCCGCCGATGCCGACAAAGTGAATGTGTTGAAATGGTCTGAACATATCTTGTGAATCTCAGATCTCAGATCTTGAGATCTCAAGATTTCAGATCTGAGATCTCAGATCTCGAGATTTCACTTTCTTACCGCTCAATTCTTCCATCAACTCAACTGTCGCCGCCGCCGCATCCCGCCGCGCCAGCTTGCGACCTGCGATTTCCATCTCCGTAATTCTCTCCGGCTCATTCAGCAAGCGCCATAATCTCGCCTGCCAATCGTTCGCCGCTGAGATCCTGCTGCAAAATCATTCGCGCTGCGCCACCTCTTTCCAGCGCCTCAGCGTTCTTTCGCTGATGATCGTCAGCCGCCAGCGGAAACGGAATCATGATGGCTGCTTTTCCGGCGGCAACCAATTCAGCGCTCGTCGTCGCGCCCGCCCGGCAAATAATCAAGTCGGTCCTGGCAAACTCGCCCACCATGTCGTCGATATAACGTTTCACGTCGGCGCTTGCCTGCCAGCTTGCGGCTTCGTATCCGCGTTGGACTTTATCGAATTCGCTCTCACCAGTTTGATGCGTTACGTGCAACACATCTTGCTTGCTCGGCCAGATGCGGCAACGCCGCAATCATCGCGTCATTTATCGCGCGCGCTCCTGCGAACCGCCGAAGATGAGCAGATCAAAACGCTTCGCATCGCGTGGCTTTGCCGGAATTTCAAAGAACTCGCTGCGCACCGGATTACCGGTCAAAACGCCTTTGCCCGCGAAAGTATGGCAGCGCTTCCTCGAAACGAAACCGTCGCCTGTATCGACAAAGCGCGCCAGTCTGCGGTTGGTCAACCCGGCAGCGCGTTCGAATCCATCACCAGCGTCGGCAAGCCCAACATCGCAGCGGCCAACAAAACCGGACCCGAAACGTAGCCGCCGGCGCCAACCACAATGTCGGGACGAAACTCGCGAATCAAACGGCGCGCCGCAAAGATACTCTTCGGCAAAACGAACAACCCGCGCAGTCTCGCAGCCATGCTGACATTCTTCAGTCCCGAGCTTTCAATGATCGATAAGTTCAAACCCCGCGTGCGGCACCAGACGATTTTCCAGGCCACGGGCCGTGCCCACAAACCTGACCGTCGACAGCTGGATCGCGGCGCATAATCTTCGTTCGCCACCGCGATGCCGGGATAGATGTGACCGCCCGTGCCACCGGCCGCAATCAATACGCGCATCGCTCATCCGTAGCGCGCGCGCGCGACGCGCCGACGCCCGCTGCCGCGGCTGGCGCTTCTTCCGAGCGCGCGGCGCTTCCTGCCATTCATCTTCATAGTCGCCATCGTCTCGTAATCTTCTCGCTTGCCGAGCGCAGCATACTGCGAAATGTTCAAAAGGATTCCCACGCCCGCCAGCGTCGGCACGAGCGACGATCCGCCATACGAAATGAACGGCAGCGGAATTCCCTTCGTCGGCACCAGCGCCAGCACCACGCTGATATTAAGCAGGGCCTGAGCGACGATGCCTACGACGATCCCGATCGCCAGTAACATGCCGAAACGTATCGGGCGCCCGCAGCGCCGCGCGCATTCCGCGCCAGAGGAAAACCGCAAAGACCGTGACAATGATCAGCGCCCCGACCAGATCCCAACTCTTCGCCCACGACGGCGAAAATAAAATCTGAATGCGCGAACGGCAGAAACAAAAGCTTCTGACGGCCTTGCGCAAAGCCAAGTCCGTGCGTGCCGCCCGAACCCAACCGCGATTAGCGATTGCACCACCTGATAACCGGTGCCCTGCGCGTCGGCCCACGGATCGATGAAAGCCGACAGGCGCTTCATGCGAAACGGCGTGAAGATCAGCATCTTTCCGACATACAACAGCGCCGGCACCACCGCATAGACCAGGTGACGGGGACGCATCCCGGCGGCAAAACAGATCGTGAAACAGATGATTGCGAGCATTAACGCCGTGCCGAGGTCGGGCTCTTTCGCGACCAGACCGGCGACCACGCCCAGCACCAGGAAGCAAGGCAGAAATGTGCGCCAGAATGAAGCTTCATCACCTGCCCGTCTTTCGAGAAATCGCGCCAGGAACAACGCCAGCGACAGCTTGGCGATTTCCGACGGCTGTATCGAAAAGCCCTTCAACTTAATCCAGCGCCGCGCGCCGTTAATCGGCGAGAAGCCAAACACGGCCACCAGCAAAAGCACCGTGACCAGCAACAATCCATAAATAATCCAACGGCGATTGAGCAGTTGATAATCGAAACCGCATCGCCACGAACATCACGACGAAACCGATCGTAGTCCACAAAGTCTGCTTGGCGACATAGTGAAACTGGCTGTGATTCTCCTGTTGCGCGATCACCGCTGAGGCGCTGTAAACCATGACCACGCCAAACAACGCCAGCCCCACGGTCGCCGAGAATAACCACTTGTCGATTTGCAGCTTTTGCGGCATTGGCTATTCGCAGTTTCGAGTTTCTAGGTTTCAGACGTTCACGAGTTGTCCGGAGTTGACGCGAACTCGAAACTCGAGACTCTAAACTCGAAACTTCTTCTTTAAACACTCTTCCCCGGTGCTCGAAACTGTCGAACATGTCAAAGCTGGCGCAGGCCGGCGCCAGTAAAACGACGTCGCCTTCGCTGGCGGCGGCGAAAGCCTCTGGCAACCGCATCGCGCATGTCAGCAGCATGCTCGAACGGCGCGGCGTCGCCTATTTCAGACTCGATCGTTTTTGCGTCCTCGCCAATCAAAATCATTCGGCGCACGCCGGACTTGATCAAATCAACCAGCGGCGAATAAGGCGCCTGCTTTCCTTTGCCGCCGAGGATCAGCACGACTTTCCCTCGTTCTCAGCAAAGGCTTCGAGCGCTTTCATCGTGGCATCGACGCTGGTGGCTTTCGAGTCATTGATAAAACGCACACCGTTAATCTCGGCAACTTCTTCCAGCCGGTGTTCTACTGGTCGAAAACGGCGGACCGTTTCGCGCAGAGAGTCAGGCGATGCTCCGCACGCCAGTCCCGCAGCCATAGCCGCCAGAACGTTTTCGACATTGTGCGTTCCGCGGAGCTGCATCTCGTCGCGCGACATCAAAACCGCGTTCGCCATCCTTCGTGCGCGAAACCAACTCTCGCCCCGCAGAAACAATCCTTCATCCAACTCGCGTCTTTACGCTGAAAGGCACGACGTGCGCGCGCAACCCGCTCGGCCCAGGACGAAACTATTTCGTCGTCGGCATTGAGAATCGCCGCGTCGCCGGCAGTCTGATTGCGAAAGATGTTGTGCTTGGCGGCCGCGTAATCCATCAATGTTTCGTATCGATCCATGTGATTCGGCGTCACGTTCAGGCACCGCGGCCACGGTCGGATGAAAATCCACAATCGTTTCCAGCTGGAAACTCGAGAGCTCGACTACATTCCAGCCATCATCGCTTGACGATTCAATCATCGAGATCAGCGCCGTGCCGATATTGCCGCCCACCTGAACTTTAAGCCCTGCGTCCTTCAACATCTCTCCAACCAGCGAGGTAGTCGTCGTCTTTCCGTTCGAACCGGTGATCGCCACGATCCGGCCGCGCAAAAAGCGCGAAGCCAGTTCAATCTCGCCGATGACTTCCGCGCCGCGCCGATCTGCGTAACGAATCGGAATCGCCTTTGTCGGCACGCCCGGGACTGATCACCACCAGATCGACTTGATCCAGCAGCCACGACGGCGGATCACCTTCGACCAAACCGACGCCTTCAGTTTTCAATGCGAGCGCAGCCGGCGACCATTCGCTTAAAGGCTTGCGATCATTCAGCGCGACGGTGGCGCCGCGCTGCGCCAGAAACCGCGCGCTCGCAATACCGCTGCGCGCCGCGCCAATAACCAGAGCTTTTCTGTCCGGCGATTTTCAAACAGCGTTTCCCATTGGCCAAGTTTCGTGTCAGAAGCCCGACCGTCAGGAGGGCCTGTTCAGCGACGATTGCCCTTGTCTGACGCGCGGGCTTCTGACACAATCGCTATCTCAATTTCAAAGTCGAAAGACTCAAGAGCGCAAACAGGATGGCCAGAATCACGAACCGAAAAACGATCTTCGATTCTTTCCAGCCCACCATCTCAAAATGGTGATGCAGCGGCGTCATCTTAAAGACGCGCCGCCCCACTCCGCTGGTGCGCTTCGTCATTTTGAAGACGCCGACTTGCAGCATCACCGACAAAGCCTCCAGCACAAACACGCCGCCCACCATCACCAGCATCACTTCGTTCTTGGTCAGCACGGCGATGGTCCCGACCGCCCCGCCGATGGCCAGGCTGCCAACATCGCCCATGAACACCTCGGCCGGCGGCGCGTTGAACCAAAGAAAGCCGAGACTGGCGCCCGCCATGGCGCCGCAGAAAACCGATAACTCCGCCGCTTCGGGCCGGTGCGTCAGATCCAGATAGCTCGCCCAGCGCGCGTCGCTGCTCAAATAAGTGAAGCGCCGTCAGCGCGGTCATGGCAATGAAAGTAATACTGATCGCCAGGCCGTCGAGCCCGTCGGTCAGGTTCACCGCGTTGGTCGCGCCCAGCAGCACAACTATGATCAGGACCAGATAGACATAGGTCCGACCCAACTGATGCTGGTCAGCGGATTCGCATCCGCGGTGCTCTTGAAAAACGGTATGCTGACGTTCCACGAGTATTTCGTTTGAAAGTATTTGGTCGCGATGAACAGCGCCAGCCAGACAGCGATCGCGATGATCAATTGAAACAGCCAGCTTCTGACGGCCCGGTCAGCCCCAGGCTGCGACGCTTTACCAGCTTGATGTAATCGTCCGCAAAGCCCACCGCGCCAAATCCGAGCGTCGCCAAAATCGTAATCCAGATATAGAGTCCGTTGAGCTTGGCCCACAGCAGCGTCGAAATGATGACCGACGCGATGATCAGCAACCCGCCCATTGTCGGCGTGTGCTGCTTGGCAATATGCGCCTGCGGACCTTCTTCGCGAATCTGCTGCCCGATGTCCCATTTCTTCAACGCCTCGATCAGTCTTCGCCCAAACAAGAGCGAGATCAGCATCGCCGTGACCGATGCATAAGCCGTGCGAAACGTGACGTACTGAAAAACATTCAGAGCCTTTACGAGATACCAATCCTGATCTTTGAGGCGGCCGTAGATCAGCTCGTAAAGGAGGTAATAGATCATTTATCGGTGGCACAGACTTCAGTCTGTGAATATGTCCTGCTGCAGGAATCACAGACCAAAGTCTGTGCCACTGCCTTACTACTTCTCTCAGCCGCCAGCGGAAACCTCTGTTTCAACGCCTGCAACCACCTTGTCGGTTTCAACGCTGCGCGAGCCTTTAACCAGAATCAAATCGCCCTCGCGGACCTCATTCACGATCTCCGCGGCGGCCGCATCTGAACTCGCAAAGAATCGGGTGGCCGTCAGACCCTCGGTCGCGCGCGCCGGCAACCAGATCCTCAGCAAAACCCCGGACACCCCACAGTACATCGATTCCGAGTTCGCGCGATCTCGTGGCCAGCCTCACGATGCATCTGTGGCGAGTCCGGGCCCAACTCGAGCATCTCGCCCGCAATTACGATCCGTCGCCTCACTTTGTCCCGGGCTTCGGCCAGGGTTCGCACCATGCTCAAAAGCGATCGCGGATTCGAATTGTACGAGTCGTCAACCACCGTGAAACCCTCCGGCGAAATTCAATACCTCGCCTCGCATCTTTGGCGGTTTGGCGCTTCTCAAGGCGTCGGCGATCAATTCCGGCCTGACCTTGAGCGCGGTGGCCACCGCCGAAGCCGCCAGCGCGTTCATCAGGTTGTGCCGCCCGTCATCGGCAATTCGGCCGCTGCCTCGACCCAAAGGTGTTTGCAAGCTGAAAGCCTGATCGAGCCAAAGCGCGACGTGTCGATTTCGTTTGGCGGTCACGTCCGCTGCGTGCTGCACGCCGAAAGTAAGCACGGGCCCGTTCGTTTTCGACTTCATTTTCATCACCAGTTCGTCATCCGCGTTCAGCACCGCGACGCCGTCCGGGCTTCAGACCTTCGATCAGCTCGGCCTTCATCGCGGCCACAGTTTCGATCGTGCCCAGATGCTCCAGGTGCACCGGCGCGACCATCAATTCCACGCCGACGTCGGGCGGCGTGATTTGCACGAGGCGGCGAATCTCGTGCGTGGGCGAGGACATTCCCATTTCGAGCACGGCCAGATCGTAATCGTCGGGCTGGCGGCCGCGACTGACCATTTGCAAAACCGACAAGCGGCAATCCCGAGGCCGTTGTTATAATTGCGTTCGCTCTTTAAGACGCGGTGACCGGTGACGGACAAAACATGCGCCGTTAGTTCCTTGGTAGTCGTCTTGCCGGCGCTGCCGGTGATGCCGATGACCGGCCGGGCCCATTGCTCGTAAACCTTGCGCGCCAGCGTCTGCAAGCGCCGCGATCACATCGTCAACGATCAGCAGACGATCACTTAGCGGCTCGCATGTCCTCGCTCCCGTTGACCCGCTGGCGGCGGCGCAACTGCGGCGATCGCGCCTTCGCGCAAATGCGCCCGCGATAAATTCGTGCCCATCAACAAAGGTGCCATTGAAACCAGCGCGCTCATAATCAGGCTGAGACAGCGCAAAGAAGATTTCGCCTTCGCCGACTGTTGCGCGAATCGATCGAGAAATCAACTATTTCTTTGTCAAACAACTCGGCGCGTAGACCGTCGGTGGTCGCGCCCATCAAGTTCGCTGCGGTTTTAATGTTCACGTCTCGGTCACGCACGCCTCTGGCGTGCTTGTCGATGGCTCTGGAGCCCAGCACGCCAGCAGGCGTGCGTACCGGCCCTCGACATCAGTTCCGCCTGTTGAACTCAACCCGCACCGTCTGGCCGGTATCAATCTCAGCGCCGGCCGCCGGATTCTGTTGCGTTGCCAGCCCTCGCCGCGCGCCTCCAGTCGCAATCCCAGTTGCGCGCACATTCGCGCCACGTCGCGCACGCTCTGTCCGCGCAGATCCGGCATGACCGCGCCGCGTTTGGTCGCGACCGCAAAGACCACTTCGTTTCTTCGGCCGTTGAAGCTTTGCGCCGCCACAACCCTGGGCAGAGTCGCCTCACGCTGCTCGGCACTTGCCTGCGTCTTCCTTCAATTGCTGGGGCGAAGGCCTGGTCGTCTGGGCAACCTGCGCCGGCGGCAATTTTGTCTCCGTGTCCGGCGTAACATTCAGATCAGGAAGAATCTGTTCCGCGATTTCGCGAAACACCGGAGCCGCCACCTCGCCGCCGTGATAAGAGCCCAGCGGCTCGTCAATCACGACGATGATTACCACTGCGGGATTGTTTGCCGGCGCGAAACCAACAAACGATCCGATGAATTTGGTCGCGGAATAGGCTCGCGTTTTCGGATCTATCTTTTGCGCCGTTCCGGTTTTGCCGTGCCGCCGTGTACCCATCCAGCTGCGCCCTCTTCGCAGTGCCGCGCAGCGTAACGCCCTCGAGCATCGTTCGCAGGGCCGCGGTCGTTTCCGCCCTCAGAACGGCCGCGACTCTCGGTCTTTGCCTGATAGCTCACCGGTTCCGTCAGGCCCGCGCAACTCGCGCGACGACATGCGGCTTTACCCAGGTGCCACTGTTGGCGAGCACGCAGTAGGCTGAGGCCATTTGCAAAGCGGTCACGCCAACCTCCTGGCCAATCGCCAGCGATCCGATCGAGGACGGCTGCCAGCGAGCCAGCGGCCGCAGAATGCCGGGCGATTCGCCGGCGAGATCGATCCCGGTCCGCGATCCAAATCCGAGCTTCTTCATGTAGTCGTACATCGCCTCGTCGCCGACCAGCAGTCCCGAGCTTGATCGCGCCGACGTTACTGGACTGCGCCAGCGCATCGGCAATAGTCAGGACGCCGAACGGCTTATGATCGTGAACCACCCGGCCGGCGACGGTGATCTGTCCCATCTGACAATCGATCTTGTCTTCGGGCTTGACCAGACCTTTTTCGATCGCCGCCGAGTACGCAACGATCTTGAAGGTCGATCCCGGCTCATAAATATTCTGCAGCGCGCCGTTGGTGCGCGCTTCAGGTGTTTGTGGCCGGCTGATTCGGATCGAAGGTCGGAGCGTTCGCCAGCGCCAGAATCTCGCCGGTGCGCGGATCCATGACAATGGCCGTTCCGGACTTTGCGTGCGTCCGCTCAACTGCTTCGCTGAGCGCCTTCTCGGTCCGATATTGAATTACCTGATCGATGGTCAGCACGACGGTCTGGCCGGGATGCGGTTGAACTTCGTAACTCTCGAAAGGCCGGCGGTCACGGTCCACTTCCAGGAAGACCTTTGCCTGCCTTCGCCGCGAATCTTTTCGTTGTAGGACTGTTCGACGCCGCTCAGGCCAATCTCATCGGTGCCCGACAAAACCGAGCACGTGCGCGGCCAGGTGAATCGTTCGGATAGTAACGCTTCGGTTCGCGGCGCGAATAGACGCCGTCCAGTTCCAGCGCATCGAGCTTGTGTCGCTCTGTCCATTTCCATGCGCCGAACGATCCAGATAAATTTCTTGTTTGACGCCTGCGCGTCGTGCAAACGGCGCGCCAGTTCAGCCCGGTCCTGACCGGTGATCGCAGCAATGCGACCGCGCGGTCGCGTTCGACGTTCTTGATTTCGCTGGGATCGGCGTAGAACGATTCGGTATCGAGACTGCGGGCCAGCTCCCGACCCTGCCGGTCGAGCACCTGGCCGCGAGTGGCGGCGGTTTCTATCGAACTTAGTTGTTGATTTCTGGCGCGGGCGGCGAGTTGATCATGCTGGTGGATTTGCAGCTGAACCAGTCGCGCGCCAATCGCAAACATCCAGATCAACAAACCAATCGCCACGCAGACAGCGCGTCGATGCGAGATCCCGGTTCGCGGCACTTCGATGGCAGTAGCACGACGGGGCATTGAAATCTCCAGACACTTCGGTCACGTGGTCGATCCGTCTATCGAGCCCTGACTTCCTGTTTCGACTTTGTGCTTGACGGCAGCTTTCGGTGGCCGCCTTCGCCTCGGCGACCAGCTTCGTCTCGCCGCTGGCTTAAGACTCGCAACGTCGCTGCGCTGCTTTAACGGATCGATCTGCGCCGGCTGCATCGGCTGCATGCCCAGCCTTCGCGCCGCGAGCTCCAGACGCGCCGGACTGGCCGCCGCTTCGCGCTCGAGAGTCAAACGACGCTGATCCTCACGCGCGCGCGTTGAGCGCATTGCGCAACTTTTCCGTTTCGTAGCCCAGCCTGAGCGCGGCGAAATGCCGCCCGCCCGCATAAATAAATCCGCCGGCCAGCAGCAGCCCGCACAACAGCAGCAGCAGGCCAGACGAGTCAGCGCCTGCGGATCGCGCTCGCGCTTCACCAGCGTGTTTCGTTGCTTCGAAGGAACTCGGCGAATCATTTTTCAAATCTCGATCTTCAGATCGGCTCGATCTCGAATCTGGCTTCAAACCTCAGACCTCAAATCTGAGATCCCAGCTCAGACAGCTTTCTGGCCGCCCTCAGTTTTGCACTGCGCGCTCGGGGGTTGCTTTCAATCTCTTCGTCCGCTGGAGCAATCGGCCGCTTGCGTGAGAATCTCCACCACGCTCACTGCGCCACAAATACATTGCGGGCAGCGCGGCGGACACTGGCAACGACCGGAAAGCTTCAGAAGCGTCCGCTTGACGATTCGATCTTCAAGCGAGTGAAAGCTGATTACTGCAAGACGCCCGTCAGGTTCTAAGTGGTCAACAGCCTGAGCGAGAAAGCTGATCGAGGTTTTCAAGCTCGCCGTTGACCGCGATACGCAACGCTTGAAACGTGCGAGTGGCGGGATGGATCCTCCGTTTTTTATCCGGTCCGACGGCGCGCTCAACTAAGCTGGCGAGGTCGCGCGTCGAACTAATCTGGTTCGCCGCTTTCCCGGCGCTCGACAATCCACCGAGCGATGCGGCGGGCGCGGCGCTCTTCCCCGTACTCGAAGATGATCCGCGCTAAGTCTACTTCCGAAAGACGACCGAGAAGCTGTGCGGCGGTTTCGCCGCTGGCGACATCCATGCGCATGTCGAGCGGCGCGTCGTGCCGGAAACTGAACCCCCGCAAAGGCGAGTCCAGCTGCAACGACGAAACACCGAGATCAGCAAGAACACCGCGCACCTGCCTGACTTTCGCTGTCGCGAGGACCCGCGTAAGTTCACGAAAGTCAGCATGCACTGAGCGAAAGCGCGAGCCGTATTGCGCCAATCGCTCCTCGCCAACTCGAGCGCTTCTTCGTCGCGATCGATTCCCAACACCTGCGCATCGGAAGATGCTTGCAGAATTGCTTCGCTATGCCCGCCCAGGCCTACCGTGCAATCGACAAACAATCCGCCGCGCTCTGCCGCGAGCAACTCGATCGTCTCTCGAAGTAGCACGGGGCGATGGCCTGATGACCGGGCCCCTGCCCCCAAAGGCCATTGCCATTACCACCGCCCCGTGATCTCGTTCAAAGAACAACCGCTAGTGAACCCTGAGCCGTTAGCAGTAAGCAGCGCCCTTACCGCCACTTCCCACCTGGCGCTGCAAACCGCTTTGAACTTTTCAAAACTGCTCACTGCTTACCGCTCACCGTTCACTCCTAAATTCCGAGTCGCGCAATCGCCGCTTCGTCCTCCTCGGTATAAGGATCCGACAGCAGGCGCTGCTGGAACTTATCCAGCTCCCAAACTTCGAGGTACGACAAATAACCGAGTACCGCGACGTCGCCGATCGACCGCCGCGCTCTTTCTCAGCAGCGGATGAATCAGGACCCGTCCCTGCGTATCCATCGCCGACTGCTGACCGTAGTAGTTCGTTCTGTCAAGGAACTTGCGCCGCGCCGGATCCATCGAGGGCAAGAGAGACAGCCTCTGTTCGATGGCTTCCCATTCCGGCATCGGATAAATGCGCACGCATTCACCCGTCAGGCTGGTCACGTAACAGCGCCGAGCCGTATTTCTCTTCAACGTAACGCCGAAAAAGGGTCAGGCACTTTGAGCCGGCCCTTGGAATCGATTCGTGCTGTGTAGTTGCCTCGTAGCACTGAGACTGATTCCGGAGTCGAGTAGGAGACGACTCTGCGATTTGCGCTGGTTTCAAGTCTGATTCGTGTCGTTGAGGCCACCTTACTCCACTTCACTCCACCGGCGCATAGTACGCCTCGTAACTTGCAGGGCTGTCAATAGTTTTTATGGATTTTTCGCAGGTGAACCGCGTTGAGTCGCTCAAGCGACTCAGAATCCGCGTGAACTGCACATGGCGCAGTGGTCGCAGGGCTTGCCGCTGGGATCGACGGAGCACTGCTTCTCGTTCTCGAAAAACTCGACGAGCTCTGAGACGGTCGGCCTCTTCGACGCCAAACCTTTCCTGGCTTGGGTGGGAAGCAATCTGCGGATCTGGTGCGATGGTTTCGTCGTGCGACCGCGAGAAGGGGGCCAGCCAGGGCGATTGTGCTGCCTGCGGGATCAGAGATTGTTGAACGATCGTAATCGCGCTGACTGGAATTGTTTTTGCGGACCAATCGATGGTCGTGTCGGCGGGGGTGGCGACGACGAAACAAAATTAATCACGCGCGCACGCGATCCACCCGTGACGCTGAACACCATTGCCTGAGGTTGGCTCGTGTTGTGCTCTAGCGCGCGGGCGCCTCGCCGGCCAGACGTCGCGCGACGCGTTCAGCTATCAACCGTGCTGGATCTTGATTAGTACTCACTTCTGATAACGCAAGCTGTTTGCTTGCGGTCGCAAACTAACAGTTTGCGTTACGAGTTCCCTTCCAAAAGATCGATGCGATCGACGACGCCGACGATGGCTGAATCGATTGCCGCGCCCGCTTTTCCGGTCGCCGTCAGTCGAAGCGCCCCAACCTTCCTGAACAATCAGGACCGTGTCGCCCACACCGGCATCAACTGAATCCAGCGCCAGAATGGTGTTCCCGCCGGGTCGCCTTCCGGCGTAATCTGCTCGCACAACATCACGCGGGCATTTTCGTAGCGGTGATTTTTTGGGTGGCGACGACGTTGCCTAAGACTTTGGCGAGAATCATTTCTAAAACCTGTGCTTTGTTGCTTTGTGCTTGGTACTTTGTCGTGCAACTTAACGGGCACCTGTAATTGCACGTCAAGTACAGCGTACAAAGCACCAAGTACTGACCACTGACGACTGACGTGCATCTCCGAGTCTACAATGCCAATAATCGTACAATCCGTCGGTGTATCTTCGCGTTTGAAAGGAAAGCTCGCTTCCTTTCCCCGGCACCAGATGACCAATTCACCGACGCCGGCGCCCGCCGCATCGACAGCCACCAGCGGCTTTCCCTGCGGCTCTAGATCTTTATTGAGCGATTGAACGACGAGCAGTTTACGGTTCTGCAAGCGAATCGTTCTTCATCGTGGCGACCACCGTTCCGATTACGCGTGCGAGCTGCATATCACTTCTCTGGGCGCCATGATGTCGACGGTGTCGATCACGCCCACGACCGCCGCATCGACCGGCGCGTCTTTCATGTTCTGCGCCAGACGGGCGCTCGATCCGGCCACCACCAGGACGCGTTCATGAAAGCCGGCGCCCACGGTATCCACGGCGACGACATAGCCGCTCGTGTCTGAGCCATCGAGATTGATGGGCCGGACGATGAGCAGCTTTTTCCTTCCAGCCGTTCGTCCTTTTGCGAAGCGACGACCGTGCCGATAATTTTCGCGATGATCATCCGCGTGCTTCGGCGGTTATCGGCATTGCCTCGTCGACGCTGCCATGCGGACGCGGAATCACGTGGACGCTGACCAGTTCACCCACCCGGCGCGGCCGCGGCTGCGCCGGCGTCGGTCGCCGCTTTTACGGCCGCGACATCGCCGCGCACAATCGCCGTGACGAAGCCGGCGCCAATCTTTTTCGTAACCAATCAAAGTAACGTTAGCCGCTTTGACCATGGCGTCAGCAGCTTCAATCATCGCCACCAGGCCTTTTGTTTCGACCATTCCGAGTGCTTCCTGCATTCAGTTTCTCCTGTGAGAAGTTTGAAAACCGGTAAATCGTGATGTTGTGAATCGCGGATAGAATAGCACGTGGCCCACGCATCCTGCGCGTGATCGAGAGCAAGGGTAGCGCCAACTTGAACTGACTTTCCGTAGCCTCGGGCGTTTACGCCTCAGGGAGTAGAGCGGCGGCAGTTTCAGAAGCCCCATTAATGGGGCTTCCGTAGCCGATCCCGCTGTTTCTCACACCCCAGTCGTAAACGCCTGGGCTGAAAAATCTTTTGATGAAACCAGGTCACCACAGAGCTGAAGCTCATCACCTGTTACGAGTCACATTCAGGCGCGCCGCCTGACTGAGCAGCTCAACCAACTCTTCGCGACTTAGCGAAACCCTTTCCTGAACCATTTGCCGAAGCTGAATAAAGGCATTCGACCTTTGGACGATCGCCCGTCGGACGAAACCAGACTCGTTTCATGCAAATAACCCACAAGCCTGACAGCGCGCACTCTGATCGAGATAACCAGCCGCTTCGCGAACATTAATTAACTTTTCGATCGCGTCAGGCGAAAGATTCCGCGATCCGCCCAACATGCGGGACAGGATCGCAATCTTCGCGGTGTGCTCGAGCGTCTCCAGACGATCGCAGGCCTGCCATAGATCCGATCCGTAAGCGACTGCTCCATGATTAGCCATCAGCAAGAGCGTTGTGATGTTTCACCAGCGGTCGCATCGCATTGCTCAACTCGTCGGTGGACGGTCGTTGCCATATTCAGCCAGCGGCACGCAGCCAAGCGTGAGAATCACTCCGGATAGGATCGGCTGATCGATGGGAAGTCCGGCAACCGCGAACGCCGTCCCGTGCGGCGGATGCGCGTGACAGACTAGCAATACGTAACTGAACGAAGTACAA
>ERZ1370068.3907-contig-3003_pt1 | contig 31778 bp, 41 predicted proteins | sample MGYA00561227_ERZ1370068 | MGnify/ENA primary metagenome ERZ1370068 (study PRJEB38410, sample SAMEA6850437) | metagenome | study: Metagenomic assessment of the ecological functions of the soil: analysis of the soil microbiota associated with the...
CCAGTTACGCATTGCTGAACGCGTGATCGAGAGCGCCGCAGAACGGTCGGTCATCGGCCGGGCGGCCGCTACCGCTCGCAGAGCTCGGCGAACAGGCCGACGACGCGCTCGTTATCGACGCCCAGGAGCTGGTCGCCGACGTACAGCTCGGTCATGCTCCAGCCCGGCACCTCGGCCGGCCGCGCGCCGTTGACCAGCCAGCATCCGCGTCGCCCTGCGCCAGCGTCGTCGCGCGTCGGCGACGACCTCGGGCGAGCGCGTCGAGGCACAGATGCATCAGGTTCGTCTGCGGCACCGCGGGGTTGACGCGCAGTCCCGGCAGGCCGGCGAGGCCGGCGGCGAGGTCCGACGGCGCGGCGGTAGAGCGCCGGCATCAGGGCGATGCGCTCGTCGAAGCGCATGCCGCGGCGGCGACCAGCGGGCTCCAGGTGATAGAGCGTTCCGCCCAGTGCGCCGCCGCCAGCACGCGCGCCTTTGGCGATGAAGGCTCGTCGTCGCCGGCGAGCAGCGCGCCGGCGAAGCCGCCTGATGCCCTTGTAGACCGAGACGTACACCGAGTCGAAGCCGGCGGCGATCGCCGCGTAGTCCCTGTCGTAGTACGCCGCGCTTTCCCAGAGGCGGGCGCCGTCCATGTGCAGCGGCACGCCGCCGCTCCCTGGCCGCAGCCTTCAGCGCCTCGAGCTCGTCCCACGAGGGCAGCCGTCCGCCCGGCCTCGCGGATCGGCAGCTCGACGAGGAGGCAGGCCAGGGTCTCGCGGCACCGCCTCGAGGTCGGCCGCGCGCATCGGCCGCAGGCGATCGCCGACCGGCACGCCGTGGCAGCGCATCAGCGCGGCGTAGGCCTGCTCCTCGTGATGCGCCAGGTGCGAGGTCGGGTGCATGCCGAAGCGGCGACGCCCGCCGCTTCGGCTCCAGATCCGCACCGCCGCGAGCTGCGCCATCACGCCGCTCGGCAGCGAACATCGCCGCGTCCTTGCCGAGCAGCGTCGGCGATCTTGGCGCTCGAAGCCTCCGAACCAGCGCGCCCTGCCCGTACAGGTCGTGCTCGACCCGGTCCGCCTCGCACCAGGCGGCGAGCGCGCGGAAGTCGTCGGCGGCGCTGCCGGTCGCGAAGTCGGGGACGACGAGCGTGCAGCTTCGCCGCAGTTCGCGGCGTTCGGCGGGCGTGGGCGGGCATGGCCTCAATGATGGACGAGATCGCCCCGGCTGCTGCCGTAGATGGAGATCCGATGGCCGACGTGGAAGAAGCTGACCGCCAGCGTGTTCGAGGAGAGAGGCGAAGGAAGCCAGTCGCCTTCGCCGACAGATCGTGAAGGTGCCGCCGCGCAAGGTCGCCGAGGCGCCGGCGAGGCCCCGGCTGCGGACGTGCGCGCGGCCGGCGAGAAGGCCTTCGGCCACGGACTCCTCGCTCGAAGGTGCGCGCATCCACGAGGACGCGAGCGTCAAGGAGCTTCTGGCCAAGGCCTACGTCTCGGGCCACGACATCGTCTTCGCTTGCCCCGGCACGCGCCTCGAGCGACCTGAAGCCGCTCGCGCACGAGCTGGCGCACGTCGGTGCAGCAGCGCGGCCGCGCGAAGCGATGGCGAAGGCGCGATCTGGAGGTGGCGGGCGGCCGCGGGCTACTCGTTGGTCGCCTTGAGCGAGCGGACGATCGTCTCGGAGCTGCGGACCTATCGGCAGGTCGAGGCTCACGCCCGCGGGGAGCTTCTGCAGGAACCAGCGGCGTAGCGCCGCTCGATCTCGCTGTCCTCGGCGAGCTGGTGGAAGGCCTCGGCGACGACCGCGGCGAACGGCGCGCGTCGCCCTGTTCCTGAACATCACGAGGCCGTAGGGGTCGTACGAGAGGAACTTCGCCGACTACCAGGTACTGCCCTGGACCCGGTTCTGCGCCACCAGCCGTGTAGAGGAGGACGTCGTCGCTGGCGAAGGCGTCGACGGCGCCGGCGGTCAGCAGGGCGAACGAGGCGGCGTGGTCGCTCGCCACGCTCAAGGCCAGGTCGATCCTGAACTTCGCGGCCAGCTCGCGCATCGTCTTCTCGTTGCGTCGTGCCGGCGGTCACGGCGACCTTCTGCCGCCGAGGTCGCCGAAACGAGCTGGATCAGGCGAGCCCTTCTTACCAGGCAGCTTGGTCCCCGAGACGAAGAAGGTCGGCGAGAAGCTCACCAGCTTCTGCCGCTCGAGGTTGTTGGTGGTCGAGCCGCATTCCATGTCGACCTGGCCGCAGGCGACCGCCGCGATCCGCGATTCCGCAGGTCACCGGCTGCCAGCGGATCGCGAGCGTCGCGGCCGACCTCCTCGCCGATCGCCTCGACCACCAGCTGTGCACAGGTCGACGGCGTAGCCGACTCGGCTCGCCGCGCGGCGAGCAGGTAGGAGAACGGGATCGACGACTCGCGATGGCCGAGGACGATGGTGCGCGCTGGCGCGCACCTTGGCGAGCGTGCCGGTGAGCTGGGCTGGGTCGCCCTGGGCGCAGGCGGAGCGGCGCGCCGGCGACGGCAGCAGCAGCGCCGCGAGCACCGCGCGCCGGCGCCGGCGCAGAGGTCGGGGCGGTTCATGTCGCGGGCAGGGGCGTGGCCGCGGCCGCGTCGAGTGCGCGCGCGTTGGCGTCGGCCTCGGCCTCGGGCGGCAGCTCGCCTTCCCACTTGGCGACCACGGCGGTGGCGATCGAGTTGCCGACCGCGTTGGTCGCCGAGCGGCCCATGTCGAGGAAGGTGTCGACGCCGAGGATCAGCAGCAGGCCCGCCTCGGGGATGTTGAACTGGTTCAGCGTCGCGGCGATCACCACCAGCGAGGCGCGCGGCACGCCGGCCATGCCCTTCGAGGTCAGCATCAGGATCAGCAGCATCGTGATCTGCGTGCCGATCGGCAGCTCGATGCCGTAGGCCTGCGCGATGAACAGCACGGCGAAGGTGCAGTACATCATCGAGCCGTCGAGGTTGAACGAATAGCCCATCGGCATGACGAAGCTCGAGATCTTGCGCTTGACGCCGAAGCGGTCGAGGCGCGTCGAGGATCTTCGGGTACGCCGCTTCCGAGCTCGCGGTGGCGAAGGAGAGCAGGAACGCCTCCTTGATCAGCACCAGCAGCTTGAACACGCGCGGCCCGAGGAACGACGAAGCCGGCGACGACCAGCAGGCCCCAGAGCATGAATCAGGCCGAGGTAGAAGTCGCCCATGAAGACGGCGAACTTGAGCAGGATCTCGAGGCCGTTGACCGCGACGGTGGCGGCCATCGCGGCCAACACCGCGAGCGGCGCGAGCTTCATCACGTAGCCGGTGATCTTGAGCATGGCGTGCGACGAGCTCGTCGATCGCGGCGACCAGCGTCTTGCGCCTTCTCGCCGAGCGAGGCGAGCGCCACGCCGAAGAACATCGAGAACACGACGATCTGCAGGATCTCGTTGTTGGCCATCGCCTCGGCGAACGACTTGGGCACCAGGTGGCTGACGAAGTCCTTGAGCGTGAACTTGGCGGTGGCGAGGTTGGCCGAGGCGCCGATGTCGGGCAGCGGCAGGCCGAGGTTCTGGCCCGGCTGCAGCAGGTTGGCCAGGATCAGGCCGAGCACCAGCGAGACCAGCGAGGCGGTGATGAACCAGCCGAGCGCCTTGCCGAACACGCGGCCGACCGACGTCGCGTCGCCCATGTGCGCGATGCCGACCACCAGCGTCGAGAACACCAGCGGCCCGATCAGCATCTTGATCAGGCGCAGGAACACGTCCGACATGATCGAGATGTAGCCGGCGATCTGCGCCGCGGTCTTCTTGTCGGGAAAGCTCGATGAAGATCATGTAGCCGAGGATGATCCCGATCACCATCGCGATCAGGATCCAGGCGGCCGCCGGGAACTTCCTCCTCATGCCGCTATGCTCGCCATGCGCTGCTCCCTCGTTGTCTCCTGGCGTATTGAATGCACAGCGCGGTCGCGCAGGCACAGAGCGCAAACCCTGTAGGCGGAGCGCCAGCCCGCTCCCATAGCGTGCCCGGCGGTCGCGCGTTGCGAACGGCGCTGGCAGCACAATGGCAGCCATGCCGAACATCGCCACCCTCCTCAAGAACGAGATCTCCCGCGTCGCCCGCAAGGAGCAGCGCGGCGAGAGCCTTCGCCCTCAAGAAAGCGCTGAGCACGCCATCGCTCGGAGATCGCCGCGCTGAAGCGGCGCGTCGCAGGCGCTGGAGCAGGCGCTGCGCCGCCTGAGCCGGGCGCGGCGCGCGGCGCCGCCCGGCGCCTGAAGCCGACGACCGCCGCCGGCGCGTCGACCCGGTTCAGCGCCAAGAGCCTGGCCTCGCAGCGGCGCCGGCTCGGCTGTCGGCCGCCGAGTGCGGCCTCCTGGTCGGCACCTCGGCGCAGTCGATCTACAACTGGGAGGCGGGCAAGGTCCGGCCGCGGGCGCGGCACCCGCGGCCTATCGCCGCCATCCGCCGCGCTCGGACACTGGGCAAGAAGGACGCGGCGGCGCACCTGGCCGCTGCGCCAGGCGCGCGGCTAGGCCAGGCGGCGGCCTGTCCGGCAGAACCGAGCTGGCCGCGAAGCGGCGCTTGCTGCCGTCCGTGCGCGCCGTCCTCATACTTAGCCACATGGCTAACCAATCGAGCGCTGCTGACCGACGTGTTCTACGCCCTGGCCGACCCCACGCGGCAAGCGATCGTCGGCGTGCTCCGGCGGCGGGCCGGCGTCGGTGTCGGCGCTCGGCCGCGCCGTTCGCGATGGCGCTGCCGTCGTTCATGAAGCACCTCGTCCGTGCTGGAGCGCAGCGGCGTGATCCGCTCGAACAAGGCTCGGCCGGGTGCGGACCTGCGAGCTCCGGCCGAAGACGCTGGCCGCACGCCGAAGCAGTGGATCGCCGCGCAGCGCGCGGCCTGGGAAGCGCGAGCCGACCGCATGTCGGCCTTCGCCGAAAGACTTCACCAGGAGGAGCTGGACCGTGAGCCAGGAAACCGCCGCCGCAAGCGCTGAGGCGCAGGACCTCGTCATCACCGCGCCTCGTGCGCGCCCGCGGGCGACGCTGTGGCGGGCCTGGAGCGACCCCGAGCTGCTGAAGGAAGTGGTGGTGTCCCAAGCCGTGGACCACCTGAGGTGCGGGCCTTCGACCTGCGGCGCCGGCGGCGCCTTCCACACCTTCATGCAGGGGCCCGACGGCGGCACCAGCGACAACCCCGGCTCCTTCCTCGAGGTCGTGCCGCAGGCAGCGGGATCGTCTTCAGCTCGCTGCTGCTCGCAGGCTGGCGGCCGCGCGACGCCCTGGATGGCCTTCACCGCGATCATCACGATGGCCGACGAAGGCGAGGGCACGCGCTACGTCGCCACCGTGATGCACCCGGACCAGGCGACCCGGGACCGCCACGCGCGAGATGGGATTCTTCGACGGCTGGAACACCTGCATCGACCAGCTGAGGCGTTCGCCCGCGAGCATCCGGCCGCGACTGAGCCGACGTCGGCGCCCGCCGCTATCGAAGGCGCGTTCCGCGGCGCTGGACGGCAATCGAGCCGCGCCGTTCGTCGGTGCGCGCTGGTCGCAGGCCGGCGCAGGCGTGGCTCATGATGCGGCACAGCGTGCACTGGTGCCCGCGCGAGGCCACGCGATGCGAGAGCCCTCTCGAGCTCGTTCACCACAACCGTTACCGAGTGAGCTGTCGTCCCGAGCCGACGCCGGACGGGACGTTTTCCGCCCGCGTCGTCGTCTCGTGGATCGACGACTACGGCTCCGCGCCTCGACCATCGGCTGCGCCCCGAGCTGCCGCGCTTCCCGACCGCGGGCGAGGCCGCTGACGTCGGCCGCGACGTCGCCACTGCGCTGGCTCGACGCGCTCGAGACCGGCACCGCCCGGGCGCTGGCCGCGGAAGTCCGAGCGCCAGATGGCCGCGAGGCCTACTTCGCCGCACTCGGCGAATGGCGGGCCGCGCGCGACCGCCTTCGAGCGAATCGATGCAGCGCCTGGCGGAAGGCGCCGAGCCCGTCGACGCGACGCGGACCGCGATCGACGCCGCCGCGCCTGGCCCGCCTGCACGAGCGCTGGCTCGAGAAGGGCGGTGCACCTGGCGATCGTCCCGCGCCGCTGACGCACCGTTCGGGGCCGGTCGGCGCGGGCGATCCGGAACGCTGGTCCGCGAGGCTCGGCCGCTTCAGCTCGGGCCCGGCCTGAGCGGCCGGAAGAACTCGACGATCTCCCGCGCCAGCGCCTCGGGCTGCTCCATCGCCGCGAAGTGGCCGCCGCGCGGCATCACGCGTCCAGCGGCGGATGTCGGTATACAGCGCGCTCGGCCAGCGAGCGCGGCGGGCGCAGCGATCTCGCGCGGGAACGCGGCGTAGCCCATCGGCACGCCGACGCCGCCCTCGGGGATCGGCCACGGCCCGTGCATGCGCGCGTAGTACGGCCAGAACGACGAGCCGATCGCGCCGGTGAACCAGTACAGGCTGATGTTCGGCGAGCAGGTGGTCGCTGCGTGAAGCGCGCTCTCGACGTCGCCGCCGCAATCGGACCAGGCGCGGAACTTCTCGACGATCCACGCCGCCAGGCCCGCCGGCGAGTCGGTGAGGCCGAAGGCGAGCGTCTGCGGCCGCGTGCCCTGGATCCACTGGTAGCCCGTCTCCTCCTTCAGCCAGAGCTCGAGCTCGCCGAGGAACCGCTGCTCCTCCGGCGTCGGGTTCGGCGACCATCCTGGGATCGCGCCGCACCGCCAGCAGGTTGAGGTGGATGCCGATCAGCTTGTCGGCATGCACGGCGCCGAGGCGCGAGGTGACGAAGGCGCCCCAGTCGCCGCCCTGCGCGGCGAAGCGCGCGTAGCCGAGCACGTCGGTCATCAGCTCGGCGAAGCAGTCGGCGATCTGCCTCGAGGCCGAAGCGCGGCTGCCCGGGCGCGAACGACAGGCCGTAGCCGGGCAGCGACGGCGCGACCACGGTGAACGCATCGGCCGGGTCGCCGCCGAAGCGGGCCGGGATCGGTGAGGCGCGGAATGATGCTCGAGGAACTCGAAGACCGAGCCCGGCCAGCCGTGCGACAGCAGCAGCGGGCACGGGCCGGGCCCTGGCCCTCGACGTGCAGGAAATGCAGGTCGATGCCGTGCAGCGGCACCTTGAACTGCGGAAAGGCGTTGAGCCGCGCCTCCTGCGCGCGCCAGTCGAAGCGCGCTGCGCCAGTGCTCGACCAGACCCTGCAGGTACGCGGACGTCGGTGCCGTAGGCCCACGGCTCGCCGGGTGCCTGGTCGGGGAAGCGCGTGCGCGCGAGGCGCTCGCGCAGGTCGCCGATCGCCGTGTCGGCAACGATGCAGGCGGCTTGGCTGGGGAGACGTGCCCATGGCGGGCGAGCATACGCCGGGCTTCGGGCTCTAATACGGTCTGCAGAGCAGGAGACACCCATGGCCCACCTTCCCGGCCTCGCCTTCGACCTCGGCGAGACGATCGACATGCTGCGCGACAGCGGTGCAGCAGCTTCGCCGACCGACGAGATCGCGCCGCGCGCCGCCGACATCGACCGCGACAACCTCTTTCCGGCCGACCTCGTGGAAGAAGCTCGGCGACGCTCGGCCTGCACGGCATGACCGTGAAGGAGGAATACGGCGGCAGCGACCTCGGCTACCTGGCGCACATCGTCGCGATGGAGGAGGTGTCGCGCGCCTCGGCGTCGGTCGGCCTGTCGTACGGCGCGCACTCGAACCTCGCGCGTCAACCAGCTGCACCGCAACGGCAGCGACGCGCAGAAGCAGAAGTACCTGCCCAAGCTGGTCTCCGGCGAGCACGTCGGCGCGCTGGCGATGAGCGAGCCGAACGCCGGCTCCGACGTCGTCAGCATGAAGCTGCGCGCCGACGGCAAGGGCGACCGCTACGTGCTCAACGGCTCGAAGATGTGGATCACCAACGGCGGCGACGCCGACACGCTGATCGTCTACGCCAAGACCGACCTCAACGCCGGCCCGAGCGGCATCACCGCCTTCATCATCGAGAAGGGCATGCAAGGGCCTCTCGTTCGGCGCCAAGCTCGACAAGCTCGGCATGCGCGGCTCCAACACCTGGCCGGTGTTCTTCGAGGACTGCGAGGTGCCGGCGGAGAACGTGCTCGGCACGGAAGGCGGCGGCGTCAAGGTGCTGATGAGCGGCCTCGACTACGAGCGCGCGGTGCTCTCGGGCGGGCCGCTCGGCATCATGGCGGCGTGCATGGACGTCGTGCTGCCCTTCGTCCACGAGCGCAAGCAGTTCGGCCAGTCGATCGGCGAGTTCCAGCTGATGCAGGGCAAGCTCGCCGACATGTACACGACCTGGTCGGCGTCGCGCGCCTACGTCTACGCCGTCGGCCAGGCCTGCGACCGCGGCGACCATGCGCGCACGCTGCGCAAGCGACGCCGCCGGCGCGATCCTCTACTGCGGCCGAGAAGGCGACCTGGATGGCCGGCGAGGCGATCCAGGCGCTCGGCGGCATCGGCTACATCAACGAGTACCCGGCGGCGCGGCTCTGGCGCGACGCCAAGCTCTACGAGATCGGCGCCGGCACGAGCGAGATCCGGCGCATGCTGATCGGCCGCGAGCTGTACGCCGAGAGCATGTAGGCCGGCCGCGCCTGCGGCCGGCCTGCGGGCGCGGCGGCCGCCGTCGTTCACTGCGTCGCCAATGCCGGCGGGGCGTGCTTGGCGAATGCCGCCATCTGGTCGGCGAGCGCCTTCTGGAACGCCGGCCGGGCCTCGTGGCGCTGCTTGTAGGCGTCGAGGGTCGGGTCGCTGGCTGACGATATCGGTCGTGCGCAGGAAGCGCAGCACCGTGGTCATCAGCAGGTCGGCGGCGGTGAAGCGGCCCTCGACGAGGTGTCTCGCGATCGCCGAGGAAGGCGGCGAGGGCTGTCGAGCCGCGAGGCCGATGCGGCGACGACCGCGTCGCGCAAAGCCTTCGCGCCGGCCGGCGCGCCGCCGGGCTGCAGGTCGATACGCGAGTCATGGTCGTGATCGGCGGCTCGACGGTGTCTCAGCGCCGCCAGCATCCAGGTGCGAACGCGTGCCCGCGCCGGCTCGTCGCGCGGCATCAGCGCCTCCGAGCGCTGCGCCCGAGGTGCATGACGATCGCGCACGACTCGAACAGCACCAGGCCGTCGTCGTCGATCGCCGGCACCTGGCCGAAGGGCTGCATCGCTCGGTAGGCCGGCCGACTGCTGGTCGTCGGGACCGATCAGCATCACCTCGTAGGGAATGCCTCGCCTCCTCGAGCGCCCAGCGCACGCGCAGGTCGCGCACCAGGCCTTGGGCGAACGGCGGCACCCAGCGGAACGCGCTGAGGCGGATCACGTCTGCGCTCCGGCGAGCGTTGCGGCGAAGGCGTCGAGCACCTGGCCCCAGCCCCGGCCGTGGCTGATGCGCTCCGGCCTCGGAGTCGAAGCGGCTCCTGGCGGAAGGTGAGGAGGGTCCTGTCGGCGCCCTGGTCTTCGAAGTTGAGCGTCGAGCATGCGTCGGCCGATCGCGCGCCGGGTCGCCGCTGTCCCACTGGAAGCTCATGACGATCTGCGGTGCGGCGCGTCGATGACGCCGGTAGACGCCGTGCAGGCCGAGGACTCGCGGGCCTCCGAGCGGACGGTGAAGCGGTAGGCGCCGCCCTCGCGGAAATCCATCTCGAAGCGCGTGCGTCGTGAAGCCTTTCGATGCCACCACTCCTTCGACCCGGACGGATCGGACCAGAGGCGAAAGACGGTCTTCCTCGGCGCGTCGAAGACGCGGCGAAGGACGAGGGCCTGCTCGGTGGCGGCGGGCGGCTGACAGTGCTCATGGCGGCTTCCGAGTGTGTTCACTTCGGGGCACTGAGCCCTGCGAGGGCAGTGCGGGTGGGGGCTCGGCAGGCTCTTCGGCCTTCATTCGCTTGCAATGCCTCTTCCATTCGGTCGAACTGCGCCTCCCAGAATCGGGCGGTAGGCCTGCAGCCAGTCGGTCGGCGTCCTTGAGCGGCCGGCCCGAGAAGACGGCGCGGCCGCCATTCGCGCCATGGCGCCCCTGCTCGACGAGACCGGCGCGCTCGAGCACGCGCAGGTGCTTCGAGATCGCCGGCGAGCTCATGCCGAACGGCCGGGCGATGTCCTTCACCACCGCATGCCCGCCGGCGAGCCGTTCGAGGATGGCGCGGCGAGTCGGGGTCGGCCAGAGCGGAGAAGGTGAGTGTCAGTGGATCGTGGGACATAGATAACCAATCGGTTACTGGAACCAGAACGGTAATCCACGCACTCGATCCCTGTCAACCTTAGCGAGAAAGGCGCGCCGCAGCGCCCCGCTCGAGGTCGAGATCGAGTTCAGTCGGTCAGTCGATCCCAGGCGTCGCGAACGGCGGCCTTGGCGCGTTCCCAGGTGAGGTGCGACTTGCCCTTTGAACTTTTCCCAGTCGCGCGACGAGACTCGCGACTCGACGTCGTCGAAGTGGCGACCGTCGCCGTCGTAGCGGCGGAACGACTCGCACGCCGTAGACGTAAGGCCGGCCCGAAGTCGTCGTAGACGTCGTCGGCACCGATGTATTCGCGCGTCGCGGAAGTTCTCGCGCCAGTAGGCGTCTTCGGCCACGAGGTCGGCTTTCAGCTTGGCATTGGCCATGGTGGCTCCTTGCAGTTGAGGAAATGGACGCTGCTGCAGCGTCCATGGCTCCACCGTAGCCCTGCGTGGGACCGGGGCGGCGTCGGACACGCCCCGACGGCGCGGGGAAGAATCCGGCCGCGTCCTTGTCGGCCAAGATCGCTACGCGGTACGGCTGCCGTTAAGCTCCGCCCCAGAGCAACAACGACGGCCGGAGACCCATGCCCGCGATCCCAGTCGCGCATCGACACGCGCTCGGACGATTTCCGCAGCCAACGCCGCCGTCCTCGCAGCAGCAGGTCGACGACCTGCGCGCCAAGGCCGCCGAGATCGCCCTCGGCGGCGACGCCAAGTCGCGCGAGCGCCACGCGGCGCGCGGCAAGCTGCTTGCCGCGCGAGCGCGTCGACGGCCTGCTCGACCCGGGCTCGCTCTTCCTCGAGATCGGCCAGCTCGCCGCCTACGGCATGTACGAGCGGCGAGGCGCCGGCGCGCCGGGATGATCGCCGGCATCGGCCGCGTCGCAGGGCAGCGAATGCATGGTCGTCGCCAACGACGCGACGGTGAAGGGCGGCACCTACTACCCGATGACGGTGAAGAAGCACCTGCGCGCGCAGGAGATCGCGCTGCAGAACCGCCTGCCCTGCATCTACCTCGTCGATTCCGGCGGCGCCTTCCTGCCGCAGCCAGGACGAGGTCTTCCCGACCGCGAGCACTTCGGCCGGATCTTCTTCAACCAGGCCAACATGAGCGCGCCAGGGCATCGCCCAGATCGCGGTGGTGATGGGCTCGTGCACGGCCGGCGGCGCCTACGTGCCGGCGATGAGCGACGAGACCGTGATCGTCAAGAACCAGGGCACGATCTTCCTCGGCGGGCCGCCGCTGGTGAAGGCGGCGATCGGCGAGGTCGTGAGCGCCGAGGAGCTGGGCGGCGGCGACGTCCACACGCGCCTGTCGGGCGTCGCCGACCACCTCGCCGACGACGACCGCGCACGCGCTGGCGATCGCCCGGCGCATCGTCGCCAGCCTCGAACCGCAGCAAGCCCGAGACGGTGACGCTCGAGCCGAGCGAGGAGCCGCTCTACGACCCGAAGGAGATCTACGGCGTCGATCCCGCAGGACACGCAGGAAGCCCTACGACGTGCGCGAGGTCATCGCCCGGATCGTCGACGGCTCGCGCCTCGACGAGTTCAAGGCGCGCTACGGCGCGACGCTGGTCACCGGCTTCGCCCGCCTCTACGGCATGCCGGTCGGGCATCATCGCCAACAACGGCATCCTGTTCTCCGAGTCGGCGCAGAAGGGCGCGCACTTCATCGAGCTGTGCTGCGAGCGGCGCGTGCCGCTCGCTGTTCCTGCAGAACATCACCGGCTTCATGGTCGGCAGGAAGGTACGAGAACGCCGGCATCGCCCGCGACGGCGCGAAGATGGTGACCGCGGTCGCCACCGCGCAGGTGCCCAAGCTCACGGTGCTGATCGGCGGCTCGTTCGGCGCCGGCAACTACGGCATGTGCGGCCGCGCCTACTCGCCGCGGTTCCTCTGGATGTGGCCGAACGCGCGCATCAGCGTCATGGGCGGCGAGCAGGCGTCGGCGGTGCTCGCGACGGTCAAGCGCGACGGCATCGAGGCGCGCGGCGGCGCGTGGTCGGCCGGAGGAGGAGCGCGCCTTCAAGGCGCCGCTGCTCGAGCAGTACGAGCACCAGGGCCATCCCTACTACGCCAGCGCGCGGCTCTGGGACGACGGCGTCGATCGACCCGGCCGACACGCGCCGCGTGCTCGGCCTCGTCGCTCGCGGCGACGCTGAACGCGCCGATTCCGGCGACGAAGTTCGGCGTCTTCCGGATGTGAGCGGCGAAGGCGATCATGTTCACCAAGATCCTGATCGCCAACCGCGGCGAGATCGCCTGCCGCGTCATCAAGACGGCGCGGCGGATGGGCATCGCGACCGTCGCCGTCTATTCCGATGCCGACGCGACTGCGCGCCACGTCCGCCTCGCCGACGAAGCGGTGCACATCGGCCCGTCGCCGGCGCGCGAGTCCTACCTGGTGGGCGAGAAGATCCTCGCCGCCGCCAAGGCGACCGGCGCCGCAGGCGATCCACCCGGGCTACGGCTTCCTCTCGGAGAACGAGGCCTTCGCCGAGGCCGTGCGCGCAGGAGGGCATCGTCTTCATCGGCCCGCCGGCCGTCGGCGATCCGGGCGATGGGCTCGAAGTCGGCGGCCAAGTCGCTGATGGAGAAGGCCGGCGTGCCGCTCACGCCCGGCTACCACGGCGACGACCAGGATCCGGCGCTGCTCGCGCGAAGGAAGCCGGCGCGGATCGGCTATCCGGTGCTGATCAAGGCCAGCGCCGGCGGCGGCGGCAAGGGCATGCGCCGGGTCGACGCAGCGGCGAGACTTCGCCGCCGCGCTCGCCTCGTGCCAGCGCGAGGCGAAGAGCGCGTTCGGCGACGACCGCGTGCTGGTCGAGCAGTACGTGCTGCAGCCGCGGCACATCGAGATCCAGGTGTTCGCCGACAGCCTCGGCGACTGCGTCTACCTGTTCGAGCGCGACTGCTCGGTGCAGCGCCGGCACCAGAAGGTGCTCGAGGAAGCGCCCGCGCCGGGCATGACCGCCGAGCGCCGCGCGGCGATGGGCCAGGCGGCGGTGGAAGCGGCCAAGGCGGTCGGCTACGTCGGCGCCGGCACGGTCGAGTTCATCGCCCATCCGGACGGCCGCTTCTACTTCATGGAGATGAACACGCGGCTGCAGGTCGAGCATCCGGTCACCGAGATGATCACCGGCGCTCGACCTGGTCGAGTGGCAGCTGCGCGTCGCCGCCGGCGAGCCGCTGCCGCTGCAGCAGGAGCGAGCTCGCGATCGCCGGCCACGCGATCGAGGCGCGCATCTACGCCGAGGATCCCGACCGCGGCTTCCTGCCGTCGACCGGCAAGCTGCGTGCACCTCGCGCCGCCGCCGAAGGAAGGCGACGGCGTGCGCGTCGACACCGGCGTCGAGCAGGGCGACTCGATCACGCCGTTCTACGACCCGATGATCGCCAAGCTGATCGTCCACGGCGCCGACCGCGCCGGCGGCGCTGGCGACGATGAAGGCGGCGCTGGCGGCGTACCGGATCGTCGGCGTCGCCAACAACGTCGAGTTCCTCGGCCGGCTGATCGCCACGCCGTCGTTCGCCGAACGCCGACCTCGACACCGCCCTGATCGAGCGCGAGCAGGCGCTGTTCGCGCCGCCGGCGGGCGAGCCGCCGGACGACGCCTTCATGGCCGCCGCCTTCGCCGAAGCCGAGCGCGCCGGCCATGCCGCGCGCGCCGCGGCGGCGCGGCGCGCGCCTCGACGCGCAGTCGCCGTGGCGCCGGCTCGACGCCTGGCGTCTCAACGGCCAGGCCTGGTGGCGGATGGGCTTTCGCGCCGGCGAGACGCTGCGTCGAGGTCGACGTCGCCGCGCGCCGGCGAGCGGCCACTGGGAACTCCTGTCTCGAAGGCCAGGCGCCTGCGCGCCGCGGGCCGCTGGACGGCCGACGGCGAGGTCGAGGCGACGGTCGGCGGCCGGCGGATCGTCGCCGCGGTCGTGCCGCAGGGCGACAAGCGCCACGTCTTCCTCGACGGCCGCAGCATCGTCCTCGACCTATGCCGACCCGCTCGGCGTCGCCGGCGCCGAGCACGAGGAGGAAGGCACCGGCCTGCTCTCGCCGATGCCGGGCAAGGTGATCGCGCTCCTCGCCAAGCCGGGCGCGGCGGTCGAGAAGGGCGCGCCGCTGCTCGTGCTCGAGGCGATGAAGATGGAGCACACGATCAGCGCGCCGCACGCCGGCACGGTGAAGTCGTTCCGCTTCGCCGCCGGCGACCAGGTCGAGGAGGGCGTGCGCGCTGGTCGAGTTCTGAGTGAGTCGGCGAGCCGTCGATCCTGTTACAAGATCAATGGTATTGACATGAGATTTTAGTCTCACTACGATCATTGCCATCTCAACACGAGGCCGAGGAGGCATCATGGCAATGAGCCGCAGCGAGATGGACCGGCGGATGGACCGAGCACTTCGCCTTCGAAGCGCAGGACGACGTCGCCGGGGTGCTCGGCGACGCTCGCCGCCGATGCCGAGCACGACATCGTCGGCTGGCCGACCGGCCCGACGCGCGGCCGCGACGCCGCCCGGCCCGTTCTACGAGGCGCTCTGTTCGCCGACCTCGTCGGACGGCAAGGTCGAGCGTCAATCCGCCGCCTCTACGGCGACGATTTCCTGGTCGACGAGTCGATGTGGCGCGGCAAGGCGCCGGGCCGGCCGTTCGGCCTCGAGGGCAAGGCGGCCGGCCGCTCGAGTTCCGCCTGCTGCACGTCGTCGAGTTCGCCGCCGACGCGGCGCGATGCAGCGCGAGAACGTCTGGATCGACATGCGCGCCGTGACTCCAGCAGCTGCCGCAGGACTGATACGGCTGCCGCTGCCGAGAATCGTCGGACCGCCACAACCAGAAGCGGCGCACCCGCAAGGACCTGCTGCAGGCGGCGTCGCGGCTGATGAAGCTCGGCCAGAAGCCCGACCTCGAGCAGATCGCCGACGAGAGGCGATGGTGTCGCGAGCGACCGCCTACCGCTACTTCCCGAGGTCGAGGCCCTGCTTCGTCGAAGCGGCGCTCGACACGGCCGCACCGGTGGCCGACGAGGTCCTGCGCGACGCTACCGCGCCGACGATCCGGTAGCGCGCGCGTGCAGCGCGTCGACACCGCGATGCACGACGATGATCGTCGCCAACGAGGCGCAGCTCGCGCATCATGCTCATGCACTCGCTGCAGCGCGGCGCTGGCAGCGAGCTGCCGCCGCGGCAGAACCGGCGCACGCCGCTGATCGAGGCGGCGCTGGCGCCGGCGCGCGAGCGCTTCAAGCCCGCCGAGCTTGCGGATGCTGACCCGGGCGCTCGCCCTGGTCATCGGCACCGAGTCGCTGATCGTCTTCAAGGACGTGCTGCAGCTCGACGACGCCGAGAGCCCGCAAGGTCAAGCGCTGGACGATCCGCGCCCTGGTGCAGGCCGCCGCTCAGGTCCGAGGCGGCGAGCTGAGCCGCAGCCGTTTTCCTTCATCCCGATCCCGAAGGAGCTTCCGATCATGATATCCGTCCCACCGTCGCTTCTGATCTCCGCGCCGCTGTCGCTCGCCGTCGTCGGTCTAGCCGTTGCTGCCGGCGCGCTGACCGGCGCCGGGCCGCTCGGCCGCCGCCGACGCGCCCGCCATGCGCGGGCGACGGCCCGCGCCGCTGGCCGATCGGGCGCTGCGCGGCCGCTACCTGGTCGACACCGGCGGCTGCGGCGACTGCCACACGCCGCTGAAGATGGGCAAGAACGGGCCCGAGCCGGATGTCGACCCGCCTGCTCTCGGGTCATCCTGAAGTCGCTGAAGATGCCGCCGGCGCCGAAGCTGCCGGCGGGGCCCTGGCTGGTGGTCGTGGCGGCGACCAACACCGCCTGGGCCGGGCCGTGGGGCGTGAGCTTCACCGCCAACCTGACGCCCGACGCCGGAGACCGGGCTCGGCGGCTGGAGCGCGAAGCAGTTCGCCGACACCATGCGCACCGGCAAGCACCTCGGCGTCGGCCGCGAGATCCTGCCGCCGATGCCGATCCCGGCCTACAAGAACTTCAACGACGCCGACCTCGAGGCGATCTTCGCCTACCTGCAGTCGATTCCGGCGGTGAAGAACCGGGTGCCGGCGCCCGCTGCCGCCGGCCGCGCGCGGCGACCGCCGCGAAGAAGTGAGTGACGGCTGCGCGCGCTGTCAGTAGCCGAGCCGCTTGTCGACGACGTTGAGCAGCGCCTCGCCGCGCTGGAAGCGGCCGATGTTGTCCAGCAAGCAGCGCCTGGTAGCGCTCGTAGCGAACGCGGCGTGAGGCCGGAAGAGTGCGCAGTGACGATCGACCCCGGGCTCCTGCCAGAGCGGCGAGTCGGCGGGCAGCGGCTCGGGGTCGGTGACGTCGAGCCTCGGCGCCGGCGAGCTGGCCGGAACGCAGCGCTGCGCAGCAGGGCCGCCGAATCGACGATCGCCGCCGCGGCCGACGTTGTAGAGGTGCGCGCCGGCTTTCATCGCCGCCAGCCGCGCGGTCGAGAACAGGCCGCGCGTCGCGGCGGTGAGCGGCAGGGTGATGACGACGTGGTCGGCCTCGCGCAGCACGCTGTCGAGCGTCGGCGATGGAGGTCATCGCCGCGAACCCGGGCGGCAAGCGCGCCCGCCGGCGAGCGGCGAACGCCGAGCACGCGCATGCCGAACGCCGCCGCCCGCTCGGCGACGGCGCAGCCGAGGGCGCCGGCGCCGATCACGGCGAGCGTCTGTCCCGAGAGCTCGAACAGCGATTCGACCGGGCGGCGGCCGCCACTGCCGTTCGCTCCTGCGCCCGCACCAGCGCCGGCAGCTGGCGCGCGAAGGCGAGCATCAGGCCGAGCACATGCTCGGCGATGTTGATCGCATGGTTGCCGCTGCCGTTGGTGAGCACCAGGTGGTCGCTCGCGACCAGCTTGGGCGTCGAGATCCGGTCGATGCCGGCGCCGCGCTGATGCAGCCACTGCAGGCCGGGGCGCCGCGTCGAGGATGGCGTCGATCGGCGGGCCGGTCCAGGAGATCGCCGCCGCCTCGGCGCGCTCCAGGCCCTTCGGCAGGCGCGTCGCCGTCGAGCTGCAGGACCTCGACGCCCGGCAGGGCGTCGCGGAAGACCTGCAGCTGCGCTTCCGTCGATCGGATGGAGGAAGGCGAAGGTCGAGAGGCGCATCGGATCGGGCGTGGCCGCCCGGGCTCAGACCCAGGGCAGCGAGTAGGTCTTGACGTTGGTGAAGCTCTTGACGGCTTCCTGCACGCCTTCCTTGTAGCCCAGGCCCGAGTCCTTGATGCCGCCGAAGGGCGTGAGCTCGAGCCGGTAGCCGGGCACCTCGCGCACGTTGACCGAGCCGACCTCGAGCTCGGCGACGAAGCGCGAGATGTAGTCGAGCCGGTTGGTGCAGACCGCCGACGAGAGGCCGAAGGCGGTGGCGTTGGAGAGGCGGATCGCGTCGTCGATGGTGTCGAAGCGGATCACCGGCGAGACCGGGCCGAAGGTCTCCTCGCAGCACCAGCGGCATGTCCTGGGTGCACGTGGTCGACCACCGTCGGCGAATAGAGCGCGCCGCGGCGCTGCGTTGCCGACGAGCAGCTTGCGCGCCGCGCGCCACCGCCTCGTTCGACCTTGTCCTCGCAGTAGCGGCGCCGCGGTCTCGTCGATCACCGTGCCCATGTCGAGCTTGGCGTCCATCGGGTCGCCGTAGGTCCAGGCCCTGGTCTTCGCCGACCAGCAGCTCGACGAAGCGGTCGGCGCACCGAGCGCTGCACCAGCATGCGCTTGATCGCGGTGCAGCGCTGGCCCGAGTTCTTGTACGAGCCGGCGGTCGCCAGCGTCGCCGCCTCCTCGAGGTCGGCGTCCTCCATGACGATGATCGGGTCGTTGCCGCCGAGCTCGAGCACCATCCGCCGGTAGCCGGCCTTCGAGGCGATGTACTTGCCGATCGCCACGCCGCCGGTGAAGGTGACGAGGTCGACATGCTCGTTGGTGATCAGCTCGTCGGCGATCTCGCGCGGGTCGCCGGTGACCACCTGGAACATCTCCGGCGGCAGCCCGGCCTCGTAGAGGATGTCGGCGAAGCACGATCGCCGAGAGCGGCACCTTCTCCGAGGGCTTGAGCACCATCCGGTTGTTGGTGACGATCGCCGGCACCACCTTGTGCGCCACCTGGTTCATCGGGTGGTTGAACGGCGTGATCGCGCTGATCACGCCGAGCAGCGGGTCGCGCTGGGTGTAGCACGCGGCGCTTCTTGCCGTGCGGCGTGAGGTCGCAGGAGAAGATCTGGCCGTCGTCCTTGCAGGCACTCGCTGGCGCCGAACAGCAGCACGTCGCTGACCCGGCCGATCTCGTAGAGCGAGTCCTTCTTGCAGAGGCCGCTCTCGGCGGTGATCAGGTCGGAGAGCTCGGCGGTGCGGTTGCGCACGATCGCCGCCGCCTTGTTCAGCACCGCGGCCCGGTCGAAGCGGGTCAGCTTCGACTTGAAGCCCTTGGCGATGGCGAAGGCGCGCTTCACGTCCTCCACCGTCGCCTTCGGCACCGTGCCGATCAGCTGCTCGGTGTACGGATTGAAGACCTCGATGACGCGGTCGCGGTGGACGGATTCGCCGCCGATCCGCATCGCCTCGCGGCGCAGTTCCCTGGCATTCATGCTGTCGCTCCGGTGGTCGTTCGCGGCGCCCTGGCGACGCCGATGAAGTTCTTGCCGCGCACGCCGTCGAGCGCGTTCGTGATCATGCGCGCCGATTCGGCTTCGGTCACGCCGTAGCTCTCGAACCGGGTGCTGACGCCCAGGCCCTCGAGGAAGTCGTGCAGGACCGCCGGCGCCTCGGCCAGCGGCACGTCGAACACCCGGGCCAGCACGGCGTCGCGCTCGGCGCTCTTGCCGATCGCCCGCTGCAGCACCATGCCGAGCGTGAACGAGCAGGCGATGCCGTGCGGCAGGCCGTGGTGCATCGTCATGTCGTAGGAGATCGAGTGGGCGAGCGCGGTGCGGGTGTTGGAGAACGCCAGGCCGGCGGTCAGCGCGGCCAGCGCCATGCGGCGGCGCAGCTCGATGTCGCCCATGTTCTTCATCAGCGCCGGCAGGGTCGCGAGCACCAGCCGCGCCGCGGCGACGGCGTGGTTGTCGGACACCGGGTTGGCGTTGATGTTCCAGATCGACTCGAGCGCATGCGAGAGCGCATCCAGCCCGGCGGAAAGCGTCGGGCCCGCCGGCAGCGAGAGCGTCAGCTCGGGGTCGACCAGCGCCGCCTCCGGCCAGGTCTCGGGCAGGTGCAGCGAGTATTTCTTGCCGGCGGCGCGGTTCCACACCGTCGCCCAGCCGGTGACCTCGCTGCCGGTGCCCGAGGTCGTGGGCACGGCGATCAGGGTCTTGACGCGATGCGGGGTGAAGGGCTTGCCGGTGGCGAGCAGCGGTGACCAGGGCGTCGAACTCGCCGCTCTCGGTGCCGACCATCAGCGCCTTGGCGGTGTCGAGCGCGCTGCCGCCGCCGACCGCGACGATCACCTCGCTCTCGCGCTGCTCGCGCCAGAAGGCGCGGTAAAGCGCGTCGAGGCCGTCGACGTCGGGGTTCGGCTGGGTCTGGTCGATCGACGCCGACGAGCGACGCGCCGACCAGCTTCTTCCAGCCGCGACAGCAGGCCGAAGCCCTTCGCCTCGGGGAAGGTGACGATGCTCGCCTTCCGGCCGCGCAGCACGCTCGGCAGGGCTGTCGAGGACGCCGGCGCCGAAGTGCACCGCGACCGGGTTGTGATATTGCCAATGGGCCATGGCGGGTTCCTTGCGCGCGGCCGGTCAGGCGGCGTGGTTCAGCGCGAGATCGAAGACGTCGAAGTTGCGCAGCCGCCGCTGCGGATCGACATCGCTCAGCGGCCGGTTGAAGAGCAGCGGCACGAGCTGCTCGGAGAGGCCGCCGTGCGAGCGCAGCGGCGCATCCAGGCCCGAGAGGTCGTGGCGCGACGGGCTGGTGCCGATCACGTACAGCCGCTCGGAGACGACGACGACGTCGCCGATCCGGTCGGGCGGCAGCTCGAACTGCGCCGCCGCTTCGGCGCGCGAGAGCACGACCTCGACGCCGCGCAGCTTGCGCAGCTTCGCCGACAGGCCGGCGAGGTCGGCGCCAGCCGGCAGGTAGGCGGTGGCGAACGAGCCGAGCGAGCCGTGGTGGGCGACGTAGGGGTCGGTCACCGGCAGGATCACGCGCGCCGCGCCGGCGCCGATCTGCGCGTCGAACCAGTCCTGCAGGTAGATGATCTGCGGCGCCGCCGGCGGCGTCGGTCTTGGCGTTCATGCCGTGGTCGGCGGTGAGGGCGATGGTCACGCCCATCGCGTCGAGCTGCGCCAGGTAGCCGCTCATCATCCGGTAGAAGTCGTTGGCCGCCGGCGTGCCCGGCGCGTGCTTGTGCTGCACGTAGTCGGTGGTCGAGAGGTACATCACGTCGGGCCGGTCGCGCGCCATGATCTTCACGCCGGCGGCGAACACGAACTCCGACAGGTCGGCGCTGTAGACCGGTGGGCAGCGGCTTGCCCGACCAGCTCGAGCACGCCGGTGATGCCGTTCGTTCTCCGGCGTGAGCTGGTCGGCCTTCTCGGCCGAGAAGCAGACTGCCCTTCATGCTCTTGCCGAGCAGGGTGCGCAGCTTGTCCTTGGCGGTGATGACGGCGACCTTGGCGCCGGCCGCGTCGAGAAGCCGGCGAGGATGGTGTCGGCGCGAAGGTACTTCGCGTCGTTCATCATCACTTCCTCGTCGGCCTCGCGGTCGTAGAAGTAGTTGCCGCAGATGCCGTGCACGGCCGGCGGCACGCCGGTGACGATCGAGATGTTGTTCGGGTTGGTGAAGCTCGGCACGACGCACTCGCCGAGCAGCGACGTGCCCTTGGCGCACATCGTCTCGAGGTAGGGCGCGACGCCGGCCTGGATCGCCTGGTTGATGTAGTCGGCCTCGCAGCCGTCGACGCAGACGACGACCAGCGGCCGGTCCATCCAGCGGTAGCTTCGGCCGTTCGCGGCGACCGCGCGGCCCGGGGTGTTGCTCATGGGGGTTCCTTGTTGAATGCCGCGGTCGCTAGGCCACGGCCTCGGCGATGTGCGTGCGCAGCCAGGCCGAGAGCAGCTCGGACAGGACGACGACGACGATGATCGAGAGCAGGATCGCGGCCACGTCCTTGGAGGCGACGCGCTGCACGCTCTCGCGCAGGTACCAGCCCATGCCGCCGGCGCCGAAGAAGCCGACCACGGTGGCGGCGCGGAAGGCCACGTCCCAGCGTGTAGATCGAGATGCCGGTCCAGGCGACGCGCACCTGCGGCAGCACCGCGTAGACGAAGACCTGCAGCTGGTTGGCGCCGGTGGCGCGGATCGCCTCGACCTGGCCTGGGCCGGATCGCCTCGATCGACTCGGAGAACAGCTTGCCGGCGAAGCCGATGCAGTAGAGCGTGAGCGCCAGCGCGCCGGGCAGCATGCCGAAGCCGAGCACCATCACCAGCAGGATGGTCCAGATCATCTCGTGCACCGAGCGGCACGCCATGATGACGAGGCGCGCCGGCTGGTAGAGGAAGCGCCGGCTCGGCGTCACGTTGTCAAGCCGCGAACCAGGCGCAGCGGCACCGCGGCGGCGAGGCCGATCACGGTCGCGAGATACGACATCTGCAGCGTCTCGACCACCGGTGTGCCAGTACTCGGCGTTGAGCACGTGGCCGACGTTGGGCGGGAAGTAGCGGCGCGCAAGCATCTCGCCCATGCGGCCGAGCATGCCCGGCAGGCGCTCGAGATCGATGTCGAGGTAGTCGATCGAGAACGCCAGGAAGGCGAGCGAGCCGAGCAGGGCGACGTACTTGTAGAGGCTCTGCGGGTAGCGGAAGCGGCTCCAGGTCGCCGGCGACGAGTTGGCGGCACGCGGCGTCGCGCCGACCGGCGCGGCCGCCGGCTCCGCGGGCGCCTTGGCTTGGGTGGCGAGGCCGCGCATGGCCAGCTCAGATGACGGCTCGGCGTGCATAGTGCGAGGCGACTTCGCCGAGGATGATCAGCGCGAGCACCGCGAGGATGACGATCGCGATGCCGCCGTAGTTCGACATCGCCATCTGCCGGAACAGCAGCAGGCCGAGGCCGCCGGCGCCGACCAGGCCCATGATGGTCGAGCGGCGGATGTTGATGTCCCACTCGAAGATCATGTTGCCGACGAACACCGGGATGATCTGCGGCAGGATCGCGAACCAGAGGATCTGGAACTTGCGTGCCGCCGGCGGCGCGGATCGCCTCGATCGGCTTCGGGTCGACGTCCTCGATCGCCTCGGCGATCGTCTTGGAGATGAAGCCGATCGAGCGCACCGCCATCGCGCAGCACGCCGGCGAGCGCGCCCAGGCCGACCGCGGAGACGAAGATCAGGCCCCAGACGATCTCGTGCACCGAGCGCGACATCGTCATCAGGAAGCGGCCGATCGCGTACGAGACTCTTGCCGAACGGCGTGATGTTGGCGGCGCCCAGCCAGGCCACCGGGATCGACAGCACCAGGCCGAGCGACGGTGGCGAGCGTCGCCATCACCACCGTCTCGAGCGCCGGCTCCCAGAGCTCGGGCACGACGCCGGTGTCGAGCTCGGTGAAGCGGCCAGCGCCGACTCGAGCAGCGAGCTCAGGCGGATCCGGCTCCAGTCGGTGTCGCGGACGACGATGACCTCGGATGCTCCAGGCCACGGCGATCAGGATCACCGCGTAGGTGAGTCGTGAAGCGCAGCGCGCCGGTCGCGCTGCCGCGCCGGCCGCGATGCCGTCGACCCGCAGCGCGAGGGCGTCGGCGGCGTTCACAGCACCTCCATCGCGTAGATGTCCTGCAGCGCCGCGCTTGTCGAGCTCGGCCGGGCGGCCCTCGAACTTCTTGAGGCCGTCCTGCAGGCCGATCACGCTGGTGCAGAAGTCGCACGCGAGATCGACGTCGTGGATGTTGCAGAGCACCGGGATGTGGAACTCGCGCGCGATCTCGCGGATGAGGCTCATCACCTCGCGCGAGATCTTCGGGTCGAGGCTCGAGGTCGGCTCGTCGACCAGCAGCAGCTTCGGGTTCTGGATCAGGGCGCGGGCGATGCCGACGCGCTGCCGCTGCCCGCCCGAGAGGCGGTCGGCGCGCTTGTCGACGTGCTCGGCGCAGGCCCACGCGGTCGAGCAGCGCGCAGCGCCTGGCGCGATGTCGTCCTTGGTGTACATGCGCAGAAGATGCTGCGCAGCGTGCCGGTGTAGCCGAGCCGGCCGGCGAGGACGTTGTCCATCACCGACAGCCGCTCGATCAGGTTGAACTCCTGGAAGATCATGCCGATGTTGCGGCGCTGCAGCCGCAGCTCGGCGTACAGAGCTTGAGCAGGTCGACGCCGTTGAACAGGACCTGGCCGCTCTTCGGCTCGACCAGCCGGTTGACGCAGCGGATCAGCGTCGACTTGCCGGCGCCGCTCGGGCCGATGATGGCGAAGAAGTCATCGGGCCCGAGCGTGAAGCTCACGCCCTTCAGGATCTCTCGCTCGGCGTAGCCGGCGTGCAGATCCTTCACCTCCAGGACGCGCTTCGCGATGCCGCGCGCTCCGCCTACTTGCCGCCGCCGGCTTCGCGGATGACGTTGTAGTCGGAGTCCTTCATCTCGACGAACTTCTCGGCGTCGACGTTGTCGAGGTACTCCTTGCCGCTCGGCGTTCTGGTCGAGCGTCGATGAACGTGTCCTGGATCTGCTTCTTCAGCTCCGGGCAGAGCGTCGAGCGATAGACGAACGGGTCCTGCGGGATCAGCGGCGAGGTCCAGAGGTATGTTGAAGTCCGTCGGTCTTCATCTTGCCCCTTGCTCGCGGTGAGCGCGTTCATGAAGCGATGGGTCGCGACGAAGGCGGCGTCGGCCTTGCCGTCGAACACGGCGATGGTCGAGAGGTCGTGGCCGCCCGAGAAGGCCGACCTTGCCGAAGTACTGCTTCGAGCGGCATCTTCACGACCTTGCCGCCGAAGATCGATTCGGGGATCAGCGAGCCCGAGGTGCTGGCCGGGTCGACCAGCAGCATCACCGAGCCCTTGACCGATTCGAGCGTCGTGAACTTCGAGCCCTTCTTGGTGATGAGGATCGACTTGAAGCCGGGGCCGGCTTCCTGCACGCCGTCGCTTCTTCTTGTAGTAGGTGGCGAACACGTCGATGTTGGCGCCCTGCGTCTTGGCGATCAGGTACGACTCGGGCCCGAGCACCGCGACGTCGACCCACTTGCCGAGCAGCGCCTCGACCACCGACGAGTACGAGGTCGGCATGTAGAACTCGATCTTCTTGCCGGTGTTCTTGCGCCAGGATGTCGAGCACCGGCTTGTAGAGCGTGAGCTCGCGCACCGATTCCTGCGTCGGGATGATCGAGAAGCGCAGCACCTTCGGGTTCTCGCAGGCGCCGGCGCCAGGGCCGGCGCTGGCCGTGGGCGAAGCCGGGCGCGGCAGCAGCGTGCACCGCGCCCGCAGTGCGCCGGGACCGACCAGAGGATGGGGACCGTTGCGGCCGGGAAGCGAAGTCTCGTGCATCGAAACGTCTCCGTTCGTGGATGAGCTGGACGACTGTGCCGCCGCGATGTGACACGGCTGCGTCGTTTCATCGTGCTGACACGTTCCGGCGGCTGGCCTCGGCCCTGCCGCTCTCGTTGTGCTGGACCGGTCTACTCGTTGCTTGCGCGGCGCACCTCCGGCGGTGTCGCGCCGGTGCGCGGCGAAGGTGTGCATGCGCTCCCGGCTCGCCATCGCATGCTCGTGCAGGCGGGCGCCCGCGCCTTCGGCGTCGCCGGCGGCGATCAGGGCGAGGATCTTCTGGTGCTCGAGCGTCGACTTGCGCAGGCGCCGCGGCTCGGCCAGCGTGTGGCGGCGGAACAAGCTCAGCTCGTTGACCAGCCGGCGGTACATCTGCAGCAGCTTGGCGTTGCCGGCGAATTCGACCAGGGCGTCGTGGAAGTGCAGATTGGCGAGGTGGTAGCCCTCGCGGTCGTCGCGGATCGCCGCGTCCTGCATCCGCTTGACCACGGCGCGCAGCTCGGACGAGCTGCTCGGCGCGAATCGTCTGCGCCAGCCTTCGCGCCGCCATCTGGTCGAGGGTGCGCGCGCAGCTCGTAGATCTCGTCGGCCCGGCGACCGAGATCTCGCGCACGAACACGCCGCGGTTCTTCTCGATGCGCACCAAGCCGGTCTCGGCGAGGGCGCGCAGCGCCTCGCGCACCGGCCCGCGCGAGACGCCGAGGCGCTCGGCCAGGGCGAGCTCGTTGAGCTCTCGCCGGCGGCGAAACCTACTCTGCCAGAACCATCCGCTCCAGCCCGCGCTGCACGGCAGCATGGTGAGCGAGTGGTTCTGCAGGATCGCGATGTTCGGCGGGGCGTTGCTCACCCGGCCGATGATCGGTGTTTTAATGCCTATTGTCAACAATCTTTTTCCCGGGGGGCTTGGGCCCAGGGGCTTCTCCGGGGGCGATGCCTCCGCAGGGCGAGCCCGGTCCGGCGGTCGGTGTCAGTGTGCGGCTCTTCCCAGTCGAAGCGCCAGATCGCGATCGCCGCGAACAGCACGCTGAAGACGAGCAGCGCGGCGATCGGCACGATCGCGGCGTCGAAGCCGAGGCCGCGCCAGGTCATGCGCGTCGAGGCCGTCGACCGCCCAGCGCGTCGGCACGACCAGCGAGGCGGTCTGCAGCCATGGCGGGAAAGATGAACGACGGCACCCAGGCGCCGCCGAGCATCACCATGCACCAGCGGTCGCGAAGATCGCCAGGCCGCGGGTCGCCTCCGGCGTCTTGCCGATCGCCGCGATCAGCAGGCCGAAGCTCGAGGTGAGCAGCGCGAAGGCGATCGGCGATGCCGACGAAGCCGGCGCAGGCTGCCGTCGATGCGCACCTTGAAGAACGGCGATCGCCGCCGCGTAGATGATGGCGAGCAGGATCAGCGCGGTGAGCGCGCCGCTCAGCGATGTGGCTGCCGAGCAGCGTGGCGCGCGAGAGCGGCGCCGCGCGCAGCCGCTTCCACAGGCCGAGGCGGCGCGCCAGCAGCACGCCGACGCCGACCTCGATGCCCATGAACAGGATGAACTGCACGCCCATGCCGGCGAAACGCGTGGGCATAGCCGTTGTACGGGCGGTCGGCGGTCGACGTGGTGGCGAGGGCCCGGGTGTCGTGAAGGGCGGCTGAATGCGCTCGCCGCGCGCCGGGGCCGCCTGAGCCGCCCAGCGGTCTCGCCGAGCGCCTTCATCACGTGCTGCGTGAGCAGTCCGCGCACCATCGGCATCGCGGTCGCCTGCGACGGGTCGTAGTGCAGCGTCGACGACCGGCCTTGTCGCCGCCGCCATCAGCGCCGCCGGCGTCTTCACGCCGAAGCCGGCCGGCAGGACGATCGCCGCGCGCACCTTGCCCTGCGCGCCAGCGCGACCGCCGCCGCGGCTCGCCGAGCGCCTGCACCTCGAAGGTCGGTGTCGCCCTGCAGCGACGCGACCGACGGCTTTCGAGAGCCCGCTGCCGTCGGCGTCGACGACGGCGATCGGCACGCGCGGTCGGCTTGTCGCCGCCCGAGCCGAAGATCGCGCCGAAGAACGCGGCGATGACGATCGGCGCGGCGATCGACATCACCAGCGCGCGCCGGTTCGAGAAGTAGAGGACCAGGTCTTTCTTGATCAGCGCCTTGAGCGCGGTCAGGTGTTGTTCATGGTGATTCAGTCCCGCAGTTGGCGGCCGGTGAGCGACAGGAAGACGTCCTCGAGGCCGGCGCGGCCCGACGAGATGCCGGCTGCACGCGCGCGGCCGCTGCGCGGCCAGCGCACGCAAGCAGCGCCGGCGCGTCGCTGCCCCAGGTCGGCGACGCCGGCGTGCAGGCAGCGTGCCGTCCTGCGTCGGCCGCGTCGATGCCGGGCACGCGCGCGCGAGCGCCATCAGGTCGACCGGCGCCGTCGACCTCGAGCTCCAGCGACCTGCGTCGCCGGCAGGCAGCCGCTCGATGCCCGGCGAGCGTGTCGCTGGCGACGACCTTGCCGTGGTCGATGATGACGATCGCGGTCGCACAGCCGCTCGGCCTCTTCCATGTAGTGGGTCGTGTAGAGCAGCGCCTTGCCGCGCCGGCGCAGCGCCTCGAGGTTGTCGAAGATGGCGTTGCGGCTCTGCGGATCGACGCCGACGGTCGGCTCGTCGAAGATCAGGATGTCGGGGTCGTGGACCAGCGCCGGCGGCGATGTTGAGGCGCCGCTTCATGCCGCCGCTGAAGGTCTGACGGCTTGTCGCTCGGCGCGGTCGGCGAGGCCGACCAGCGCCAGCGCCGCCGCCGACGCGCTCGCGCCAGCAGCGCGCCGGCAGGCCGTAGAGCGCGCCGAACAGCGCGAGGTTGGCGGCGGCGCCGAGGTTCTCGTAGATCGAGAGCTCCTGCGGCACGACGCCGATGCGGCGCTTGCGCGCCGTGGCTGTGCTCGGTCGAGCTGCTGCCGCGCCGCGCCGTCGCCGACGAAGACCTCGCCGCGCGTCGGCGCCGACCAGGCCGCAGAGCATCGCCACGGTCGTCGACTTGCCGGCGCCGTTCGGCCCGAGCAGGCCGACGATCTCGCCGCGCCGACGACCGAGCGAGAGGTCGGCGACGACGGCGCGGCTGCCGTACGATTTGCAAAGGCCTAGTGGCTTCGAGCATCGGAGTTCCTGATGGGGACGGCAAGCGGGCGCATCGACTCTAGGCGAGCGCAGCCGAACGGCGTCAGGGCGACGCGACGAATCGACACGGGGCGTCAACGGCAACCGGTCCGCGAGCGCGGGCCGGCGCAGGCCGGCGGGCCGGCCGAGCGGTCTTTGCAAAGCCAGATCCGGCCGCCCCAGTTGGCGGCTGGGCCGTCCGCGCGTCCGAGGCCGGCCATTCGCCGCGGATTCGCGGGCCGCGCCGGCGCAGCCTTGCGGCCATTCGCCTGCCAGAGACTTGTCTCCATGAACAGCAACACCGCCGCCGCCCGGCGCCGGATCTCGTCCTGCGTCGCCGTTTGCCGCGCATTCCGACGCGCTCGTCGCCTGACAAGACTCGGCCGCCAGCACCTTCGCCGTCGCGCGGCCGCCGCGGCGCGATGGCGACGGCGCTGCGTCATGGCGAGCCGGGGCTGGTCGGTCACCGCAGCTCTACGTCTTCCGCCGCGCGCCGGCGGCGATCACCCTGGTCGGCGCCGGGGCAGAGCCACGTCGAGCGACGCTGGTCGGCATCGACTCGTCGACCGACATCGCCCTGTTCCGCCTCGCCGTGACCGACGGGACGGCCTTGCGCCGGTCGCCACGGGCGACGCCGCCAGTGTGCGCGCCGGCCATGTCGTCGTCGCCGTCAGGTCGCAGCGGCGAAGGCGACGCCGATCGCCAGCTCGGGCATCGTCAACCGCGCCGGCGGCGCCGTGGCGAGACCTGGCTCGGCGGCAGCCTGGACCGGCTGATCCGTCTCGACGGCGGCGTCTACGACGGCCTCTCGGGGGCGCCGGTGGCCGATGCCCGCGGCGCGCGGTGATCGGCGTGGCCACTGCGGCGCTTGTCGCGCAGCTTACGGCATCGTCGTTGCCGGCGTCGACCGTCTCGCGCGTGGTCGCGCGCGCTTGCTCGCGCAACGGCCACGTCGCCCGGCCCTGGCTCGGCATCAGCGCCCAGACCGGTGCCCGTTGCCGGCGTGGCCGGCCGAGCGCGGCTGCGGCAACGACAGCCTGCTCGCTGCTTCGCCACGCTCCCGGCGGTCCGGCCGAGCGCGCAGGCCTGTCTGATCGGCGACATCGTCGTTCGCGCCGCCGGCCAGATCGCGGCCGACCTGCGCGCCCTGCGCGCATGCGCTCGCGGCGCACGTCGGCCGGGTGGCGACCCTCTCGATCCTGCGCGGCGGCGTCGCCCGCGAGCTGCAGGTCGAGGTCGGCGAATGGCCGGACGAGCAAGGCGGTTCTAGCTGATGGGCAGCACACGATGCATCTGGTCGCCATCGCGTCGCGCGTCGCCGCTGATGCGCGCCGGACCTAGCCGCCGGCCTCGGCGCGCGAGGGCGTGCTGGCGGTCGCCTGCGAGCCGCGTCGGTCGCGCCCTGCCGTGCAGCCTCGTTCGGCGGCGCCGAGGTCGCGATCGTCGATTGCGCCGATGCCGCCGACGGCGGCGACGCCGCCGAGCCGGTCGTTCGCCGGCGACGGTCCGCGCGTCATCGTCCTCGCCGATCGCGGGCGACGAGCGGATCGGCGAGTGGCTGATCGACGGCTTGCTCGGTGCTGCCCACGCGGCGCATCGAGCGCAGCAGATCGCCGCCGCCGCGAGGCCGCGCCTCGCCGGCCTGGTGGCGACGCCGCCGGCCTTCGCCGCCGATGCCTTGCGTTACGAGCGGCGTCGGCGAGCGGCGCAGCGTGCCGCCGGGCTTCGAGTGCGCTGACGCCGCGCGAGCGCGAGGTGCTGGTCGAGATGAGCCACGGCCTGGGCAACCGCGAGATCGGCGGCGCGCTCGGCATCTCCGCCCACACGGCCAAGTTCCACGTCGCCCAGATCATCGCCAAGCTCGACGCGCAGTCGCCGTGCGCATGCGGTGAAGCGAGCGCTGCGCGCCGGGCTGGTCGACGTCTGGGAAGCGGACGAAGCCATGGCCCGCCATCGGCAACTACTCGGGCAAGCCGGCGCGGCACAAGCTTCCGGCGTAAGCGCTCGCGCTGGCGCGAACAGCGGGTCGCTCACCTGGTCGTCTCGTTCGCACCCGGGCAGCGCCAGCCGGACGCTGAAAGCGCTGCAAGGCCATCGACCTCCTCGTCCCGTTCCTGCAGCGCCGCGATGCCGCCAGGATCTGCAGGCCGGTCCGTTCTGCGGATTCAGCGCCACCAGCTTGCAGCGCCGCGGCAGCCTGCTCCTCATCGCCCAGGCGTCAGGCCGGACTCTGAACAAGCATGCCCCCTGCTGCAACGAGGCGGAGCGTGCCGTTCGGCGACCTACATCTTCCGCCGCCGCGGCCAGCGTCGCGGCGAGCGTACCGATCAGGCTACCGCGCGCATAACCGTCCACAGATAAGCCGTTGCTCGGGTCGAGCCGCGTCAGGGTCGGCCTTCCTGCACCGTCGACGCAATACATCCGCAGGGTTCTGGAAGCTGAACCATGTGTGGTACAGCGGGATTGGCGGCCAGCGCCTCGAGCGACAACCGGTCCGCCGTCGCGAGCTGCGCTTTTGGGGTCGACCTTCCATCCGATTGTAGCGCTCCGGACGTGGGTCATCGCGTGATGGGCGGAGCTCGCTGCAGGCCCCGGCTCCCCAACGGAGCGCCTCCTCGGAAGCCGCCCCAGACGCAGCAGATCGTCGCGAAACTGCACGGCATACTCCTGGCTTTACCGATGGCGCGCAGGTCTCGATGCGCCGCCGGCACTGCGACCGGCAGCCTCCCAGGCCGCCGGCCGGCGCGCAGCCGGCGGAACGCCGACGTGGGCGGCGATGGCGCAAAGTGGCGCGAGCGTCGCCGATCAGCCCGCGTAGTCGAAGATACTTCGCCAGGCGAGGCGAGCTCGGCGGCTCAGCGTGATGTCGAAACGCGTGTCCGTCGCCGGGAAGCACGGCCCGCCGCGATCCAGGCCACGCGCGGCGGAACCGCCGCGATCCCGGCCGACAGCTCGCCCGGCGGCGGAACGACCATCCCGGGATCGCGGCAGCTCGTCGCGCAGCAGCAGAATTAAGCCGCCAGAACCAGGGGCCGTGGCGTCGACCAGCTGGGCGTCAGCGGCACGACGGCAGACCACTGCAGATCGTGAGATCGGGCGGCAGCGCCAGCGCGCACCCGGCCAGCGTCGTGCGCCGGCCAGCCCCGACCGGGATCGAAGAAAGTCCGAGCACGCTCTGGCAAGGCGGTCTCCCCTGCGCGGCCGGACGGGGGCTTCCCGTCTGCACGACCACCTTCCGAGACTGTCCGGCCGATTAACTGCGCGACCCGTGCCAAGTTCGCCCGAAGCTAAAGCCAAAGGTTTGGCGAACGAGGTGGCTGAGGTCGACAACGTAGTATCGGGTGTAACGACCGCGTTCCTGATGCCGCCGCTGCGGGTGTTAAATTCGGCCAGGTTCCGGTTCGACGCCGGCCACGACCGGCTGACGTTCCAGGGCAAGCCGCTGGCGTTGCGGCCCGACACTTCCCGCGCTCATGGCCACCACTGCGCGCATCCCAGCCGGATCCTGTCGAAGCCGGATCTACTGGCAGTTTGGCTAGGTCGTGGTCTGTTCGCTGGTCCGTGCGTTATCCTCGACTTTGCCACCGAAACGAGTGCCTAAGGCGCCAGGCGCATCTGAAGTGAACCACGGATGTTATTGCTGTCACGAGGTATCGGTTCGACCAGACGCGCTCTGGAGCCGCTGGCCGCCGCTTCTGCCCGCTGCCGCCTCGGCTGCCCGAGTTCCAGCGCGCACGGACAGGTCCGAGTTCGCGGCGCTCGGCGCGCGGCTGGATCACCTGGCCCTGGTGGCAGGATGGGTCGCGTGGCCCGCCGTGATCTCGACCGGGCACTCGGGCAGGAGCGCTCGGTCGCGGTCACCCCACTAGTGCCACACGGCGAGGAGTCGTCCCACGGACCTGGCGGAGGCCATGACCAGCTCATCGGCGACATCCGCGCGCCTGCCCAGCACGACCGTCATCTCTGACCTCACCGCGTCGGCAGCAGCAGGAGATCCGGATGCGCGTCGATCGGCAAGCAATACGGCAACTA
>ERZ1370068.3170-contig-229_pt1 | contig 31774 bp, 34 predicted proteins | sample MGYA00561227_ERZ1370068 | MGnify/ENA primary metagenome ERZ1370068 (study PRJEB38410, sample SAMEA6850437) | metagenome | study: Metagenomic assessment of the ecological functions of the soil: analysis of the soil microbiota associated with the...
TTGCTGCACGGCGAAAGTTCGCAAAGGCGCAGACGCTCGGCATCGAGAAGCCGCCGCCCTGGTGCCGCGCCATCGACCACGCGGCGCTGCCCGCCGCGCGCTGTTTCCGGCGACGCGCTGGCTGCTCGGCGCCAGCGGCGCCGGGCTTTCGCTTCGACAACGAAGCGCGCGCCGCACCCGGTCGACATCCCAGAGTTCGAGATCGACGCGCCAGGCGGTGACGTGGGCGCAGTACGGCGAGTTCGTCGAGGACGGCGGCTACGACGAGCGCAAGCACTGGAGCGACGACGGCTGGGCCTGGCTCCAGCGCGAAGTCGCGGCGCACGCCGCGCGCCACGTCGACCAGATGCGCCACGGCGTGCTGCAGCGGCGCTTCGGCGTGCTCGCGCGCGTCGCCGCCGTCGCAGCCCGCCGGTGCACGTCAGCTGGCACGAGGCCGACGCCTGGTGCCGCTGGGCCGGGCGCCGCCTGCCGGGCGAAGTCGAATGGGAAGCCGCCGCGCACCAGGGCGCGCACGCGCGGGCTTTCGCTGGGGCGACGTGCACGAGTGGACCGGCGAGCACGTTCCGGCCGTACCCGGGTTCGTGCGCCGGCCCGTGGCGCGACTACTCGCTGCCGGCCTTCGCCGGCCATACAGGTCCTGCGCGGCGCCTCGTTCGCGACCCGGCCGGCGCTGCGCAACGCGCGCCTGCGCGGCTTCGCGCCGCCCGAGCGCGACGACGGCTTCTTTCGGCTTCGTGCTGCAGCGCGCCGTGAGGGATTAGGAAACCGCATCCTTGCGACGGCCCCGGGCCCCTCGAACAATCGTCCGGACAACTCGCCGCCGCGGGCGCCACATCCCTGCCGACTGCTTCGCGAACAACAACAGGAGATCGGCGTGGACATTCCCATTTCCTACACCGTCAACGGCAAGTCCGTCACCAGGACGGTCGACTCGCGCACGCTGCTCGTGCAGTTCCTGCGCGAGCAGCTGCAGCTGACCGGCACCCACGTCGGCTGCGACACCGCGCAGTGCGGCGCGTGCACCGTGCACGTGAACGGGCGGCGCGATCAAGTCGTGCTCGATCCTCGCCGCGCAGGTGCAGGGCAGCCAGATCACGACCATCGAGGGCCTGGCCAAGAACGGCGAGCTGCATCCGATGCAGGCGGCGTTCCGCGAGTGCCACGGCCTGCAGTGCGGCTTCTGCACGCCGGGCATGGTGATGTCGGCGGTGCAGCTCCTCGCCGACAACCCGAAGGCGACCGAGGAGGAGATCCGCGAGGGCCTCGACGGCAACATCTGCCGCTGCACCGGCTACCACAACATCGTCAAGTCGATCCAGTTCTGCCAGTCGGGCAAGACCCCGACGACGGTCTGAGGAGCAGAGCATGGGCAACATGAACGAACTCCGTCGACCTGACCAAGAGCCCGATCGGCCAGAGCCTGCGCCGGCGCGAGGACCGCCGCTTCATCACCGGCGCCGGCCAGCTACACCGACGACGTCGTCCTGCCGGGGCAGACCTACGGCGTCTTCCTGCGCAGCGCCGCACGCGCACGCGCGGATCCGCTCGATCGACCTCGCCGCCGGCCAAGGCGGCGCCCGGCGTGGTCGACATCATCACCGGCGCCGACCTCGCCGAGGCCAAGGTCGGCGGCCTGCCGTGCGGCTGGCTGATCCACCAGCAGCGACGGCACGCCGATGAAGGAGCCGGCGCATCCGGTGCTCGCGCAGGGCAAGGTGCGCCACGTCGGCGACCAGGTCGCGCTGGTCGTCGCCGAGACGCTCGCTGCAGGCGAAGGACGCGGCCGAGCTGCGTCGACGTCGACTACGAGGAGCTGCCGCGCGGTGATCGACCTGCAGCACCGCGCGACTCGATCGGCGCGCGCGGTCACGACGAGGCGCGCCGACAACACCTGCTACGACTGGGGCCACGGAGCGACAAGGCCGCGGTCGACGCCGCGTTCGCCAGCGCGGCGCACGTCACCAAGCTCGCGTTCGTCAACAACCGGCTGATCCCGAACGCGATCGAGCCGCGCGCCGCCAACGCGAGCTACAACCGCAGCGACGAGAGCTACACGCTCTACGTCGCCAACCAGAACCCGCACGTCGAGCGCCTGCTGATGATGCGCGTTCGTGCTCGGCCTGCCGGAGCACGAAGGTGCGCGTGATCGCGCCCGACGTCGGCGGCGGCTTCGGCTCGAAGATCTTCCTGTACGCCGGAAGACGTCGCGCTGGTCTGGGCGTCGAAGCGGCGTCGGCCGGCCGATCAAGTGGACGGCCGAGCGCAGCGAATCGTTCCTCACCGACGCGCACGGCCGCGACCACGTCACGCACCGCCGAGCTGGCGCTGGACAAGCGACGGCAAGCTTCTGGCGCTGCGCGTCAAGACGATCGCCAACATGGGCGCCTACCTGTCGACCTTCGCCTCGGCGGTGCCGACGATCCTCTACGCGACGCTGCTCGCCGGCCAGTACACGACGCCGGCGATCTACTGCCGAGGTGACGGCGGTGTTCACCAACACCGCGCCGGTCGACGCCTACCGCGGCGCCGGCCGGCCCGAGGCGACCTACGTCGTCGAGCGGCATCGTCGAGCACGGCGGCGCGCGAGATGAAGATCGATCGCAGCCGAGATCCGCCGCCGCAACTTCATCACGCACCTTCCCGTACGCAGACGCCGGTCGGCCTGACTCTACGACATCGGCGGCTACGACGCGCGCCTCGACGAGGCGATGAAGATGGCCGACGTCGCCGGCTTCGCGGCGCGCAAGGCCGACGTCGGCGCAAGCGCGGCAAGCAGCGCGGCCTCGGCTACGCGTGCTACATCGAGGCGTGCGGCATCGCGCCGTCGAACGTCGCCGGCGCGCTCGGCGCGCGCGCCGGGCTGTTCGAGGCGGGCGAGGTGCGCGTCCACCCGACCGGCAGCGTCACCGTCTTCACCGGCTCGCACAGCCACGGCCAGGGCCACGAGACGACGTTCGCGCAGGTCGTCGCCGACGCGCCTCGGCATCCCGGTCGACAACGTCGAGATCGTCCACGGCGACACCGGCCGCGATGCCGTTCGGCATGGGCACCTACGGCTGCGCGCTCGCTCGCGGTCGGCGGCACGGCGATCGTCAAGGCGCTCGACAAGGTCGATCGCCAAGGGCAAGAAGATCGCCGCCCACCTGCTCGAGGCGGCCGACAGCCGACATCGAGTTCGAGGACGGCGAGTTCACGGTCGCCGGCACCGACAAGAAGCGATGCCTTCGGCGCAGCGTCGCGCTCACCGCCTACGTGCCGCACAACTATCCCGCTCGACAAGCTCGAGCCCGGGCCTGAACGAGAACGCGTTCTACGATCCGACCAACTTCACCTATCCCGGCCGGCAGCTACATCTGCGAGGTCGAGGTCGACCCCGACACCGGCGTCGTGCAAGATCGATCAGCTTCAGTCGCGGTGCGACGACTTCGGCAACATCGTCAACCCGATGATCGTCGAGGGCCAGGTGCACGGCGGCATCGCGCAGGGCATCGGCCAGGCGCTGATGGAAGGCTGCGCCTACGACCCGAAGTCGGGCCAGCTCGCTGACCGGCGCGTACATGGACTACGCGATGCCGCGCGCCGTCGACATCCCGAGCTTCAAGGTCGCGACGACCAAGCACGCCGTGCAGCCACAACCCGCTCGGCGTCAAGGGCTGCGGCGAGGCGGGCGCGATCGGCTCGCCGCCGGCCTACATCAACGCGACTGACCGACGCCCTCGGCGTCGTCGACCTGGCGATGCCGGCGACGCCGGAACGCGTCTGGCGCGCCGCCAACGGCACTGCCCGCCTGAAGAAACGAGAGAACAACGATGTACGCATTCGACTACCAGCGGCCGACCAGCCGCGACGCCGCCGAGCGCCGCCGCCGGCGCCGACACGCGCTATCTCGCCGGCGGCCAGAGCCTGATCCAGGCGATGCGGCTGCGCGCTGTCGCAGTCCGAGCGCCTGGTCGACCTCGGCGCGATCGCCGACCTGAAGACGATCGAGGCCGACGGCAACGGCGTCACCATCGGCGCGATGGCGACGCACGCGCAGCGTCGCCGCGAACGCCGACGTCAGGCGCGTCGATCCCGGCGATCGCCGAGCTCGCCGGCGGCATCGCCGATCCGATGGTGCGCAACATGGGAACGATCGGCGGCTCTGATCGCCAACGCCGACCCGGCGGCGTGCTATCCGGCCGCGCGTGCTCGGCGTTCAACGCGACGATCCATACCGATCGGCGCACGATCGCCGCCGACGACTTCTTCACCGGCCTGTGCGAGACGGCGCTGCAGCCGGGCGAGCTGATCACCGCGGTCGCGTTCCCGGCGGCGCAGAAGGCGGCTCGTACGTCAAGTACAAGCAGCCGGCGTCGCGCTTCGCGCTGATCGGCGTGTGCGTCGCGCAGACGGCGGGCGGCGTGCGCGTCGGCGTCACCGGCGCCAAGGGCAATGCGTTTCGCGCGACCGAGATCGAGAACGCGCTCGCCAAGAGCTTCACTCGCCGGATGCCGCTAAGGCGGTGAAGATGCCGACCTGCATCGACATCAACGCCGACCTGCACGGCTCGGCCGAGTACCGCGCGGCGATGATCAGCGTTATCGCCTCGCGCGCGTCGCGGCGGCGCTGGCGCGCTGATCGACGTCATCCGGATGCGCGAAGGATCGCCGCGCGCCCTTCGTTCAGGCATGCTGCGCTGGACGATGCCTCCGTGATCGGTCCACGCCGCCACTGCACCGCCCGCGCACCGTCGACGCCGTCGTCGGCTCGCGCTCGCCGGCCGAGACTACGTCGCCGACCGGCGCCTCGCGACCTGCAGTTTCCTCGCGCTGACGCTCGGGCGGCCGCTCTTCGTCGAAGGCGAGCCGGCGTCGGCAAGACCGAGCTCGCCAAGGCGCTGGCGCGGGCGCTGGCAAGCGACTGCTGCTGCGCGTCCAGTGCTACGAGGGCCTCGACGTCGCCCAGACCGCGTACGAGTGGAACGTCGCGCGCCAGATGATGGAGATCCGCCTCGCCGAGGCGGCGCACGACGTCGGCGACGCGGCGTCGCGCGAGCGCCTGGCGAGGACGCCTTCTACGCGCGCGATGCTGATCGAGCGGCCGCTGCTGCAGGCGCTGACGCCGGACGCGCTCGCCGGTGCTGCTGATCGACGAGCTCGACCGCGCCGACGAGCCGTTCGAGGCCTTCCTGCTCGAGGTCCTCGCCGAGTACCAGCTGACGATCCCCGAGCTCGGCACGATCAAGGCGCAGCGGCGCCGCCGATCGTCGTCATCACCTCGCAACCGCACGCGCGAGATCCACGACGCGCTCAAGCGCCGCTGCCTCTACCACTGGGTCGACTACCCCGACGCGCCGAGCGCGAGCTCGAGATCGTGCCGCATCCGCGCGCCGGGCGCGCCCGAGCGGCTCTGCGCGCGAGGTCGTCGCCGTTCGTCGCAGCGGCTGCGCACGCTCGACCTCGTTCAAGCCGCCCGGCGTCGCCGAGACGATCGACTGGACCAACGCGCTGGTCGCCCTGAACGCGATCAGCCTCGGCGCCCGAGAACGTCCGCGACACGCTCGGCGTGCTGCTCAAGCACCGCGACGACATCGCCAAGATGCAGGGCGGCGACGTCGACCAGGCTGCTCGCCGAGCTGCAGGCGAACGCGCGCGGCCGAGCGGCCGCGCGCCGCCGATGCTCGCTGAGAACGTCGTCCACTTCGCGCGCGTCCTGCGCCAGCGCCGGCGTTCCGGTCGGCCCGGACCGGGTGATGCGCCGCGCTCGAGGCGATCGAGGCGGTCGGTTTCGGCCGGCGCGACGACGTCCACGCCGCGCTCTCGGCGGTGATGCTCGACCGGCACGAGCAGCAGGCGACTCTTCGACGACGGCGTTCGCCGCCTTCTGGCGCGACCCGAAGCTGCTCGAGCAGATGCATGGCCGAGCTGCTGCCGAAGATCAGGCGCACGGGCGACCGCGCGAACAAGCGCGCGCGCCGAACCGGCTCGCCGACGCGCTCGCGCCGCCGCGCCGGACGCCGACGCGGCGATGCCCGCCGACAGGCTCCGACGAGCAGGTCGAGTTCGAGACCAGCTTCACCTTCTCCGACCGCGAGCGCCTGCAGCGCGCCGACTTCGAATCGATGACGGCGGCGGAGTTCGAGCTCGCCAAGCGCATCGCCGAGGAGCTGCCCCTGCCGCTCGCGCCGGTGCGCCGGCGCCGCCACGAGGCGAGCGCGCGCGGCCGGATCGACCTGCGCCGCACCATGCTGGCGATGGCGCGCCAGCCGCAGACGCTCGTGCCGCGCTTCAGCCGGCCGCGGAGCGAGCTGCCGACCTGATCGTCGTCCTGCTCGACATCTCCGGCTCGATGGACCGCTACGCCCGCCTGATGCTGCACTACGTGCACGGCCTGACGCGGCGCCACCTCAAGGTGCACACGCTGACCTTCGGCACGCGCCTCACCAACATCACGCGGGCGCTGCGCAACCGCGATCCCGACGTCGCGCTCGGCGCTGGCGGCGGCGCAGGTGCAGGACTGGAAGGGCGGCACCCGCATCGCCTCCTGCCTCGACGACTTCAACCGCCACTGGGCGCGGCGCCTGCTCGGCGCCAATGCCGCGCTGCTGCTGGTCAGCGACGGCCTCGACACCGACGAGCACGGCGAGCTGAGCCGCGCCGCACAAGCAGCTTCGACTCTACGCGCGCCAGATCGTCTGGCTCAATCCGCTGCTGCGCTTCGACCGCTTCGAGCCGCGCGCCGCCGGCATCCGCGCGATCCTGCCGCACGTCGACCGCTTCCTGCCGGTGCACAACCTGGCCAGCCTCGCCGACCTCGCGGTCGCGCTGCGCACACCCGGGTGCCGGTGTCCTCGCTGATCGTGCCGCGGCCTCGCGCCGCGCGGCCTAAGCCGGAGAAGACCTCATGGAACTGCACGGCGACCGACTCATTCCCGCGCCTGTCGCCGCGACCTGGGCGGCGCTCAACGATCCCGAGACGCTGAAGGCCTGCATCGCCGGCTGCGAGTCGCTCGAGCGCACCGGCGACGACGGCTACGTCGCGGTGGTGGCGCTGAAGATCGGCCCGGTCAGCGCCCGCTTCAAGGGCAACCTGAAGATGACCAACGTCAGCGCCGCCGACCGGCTACGCCATCAACTTCGACGGCCAGGGCGGCGTCGCCGGCTTCGGCCGCGGCTCGGCCGACGTCGCGCCTCGACGCCCGCAGGGCGAAGCCGCCACCCGGCTGAGCCTACGACGCCCGCGCCACGGTCGGCGGCAAGATGGCGCAGATCGGCTCGCGCCTGATCGATGCCACCGCCGGCAAGATCACCGACGACTTCTTCAAGGCGTTCGAGGGCGCAGCTGCGAGCAGGGCCGGGTCGGTGGCGCTGGCCTTCGTCAGCGCCCGCGCTGGTCGCCGCCGCCCGTCCGCGCGAGCGCCGCTCGGCTGGGCTGGCTGGGCGCCGTCATGGTCAGCGCCGCGGCCCATCTGCCTTCCCATCGCGCTGACCCCAAGAAAGCGGCCCCAGCCTTGGGGCCGGCCCCTCCTCTCGGAGGAGGGAGGGGCGAAGGGGAGGGAGGGCAACCCCGCGGAAGCCAGCTGGCGAGCGGCGCCAGCAAGCGTCGCTAGATCGTTGCTGGTGGTCATGAACTTCGTCGATCGTCGTGACGCCGGCGAGCACCTTGTCGATGCCGTCCTGGCGCAGCGTGCGCATGCCTTCGCGTCATCGCGAGTCGCTGCAGCGCCTCGGCGCGCGCGCCGGTCTGGATCAGCCGGCGCAGCTCGCGCGAGACGACCATCAGCTCGTGCATGCCGGCGCGGCCCCTGAAGCCGGTGCTGGTCGCACTTCTCGCAGCCCGCGCTGTGGTGCATCAGCAGCCGGCCGTCGACCGCATGGCGCTGTGATCCAGCCGGCGAGCACCGTCGTCGCGCGTCGACCGGCGGGTCGGCCGCCGAAGGCGTGCATGTAGTCGCCGAGCAGCTCCTCGATCTCGTCGTCGCTCGCCGGGCGGCTCGTGCGGCAGCCGGGCACGAGCCGGCGCACCAGCCGCTGCGCCAGCACGGCGAGCAGCGAGTCGGCGAAGTTGAACGGGTCCATGCCCATGTCGAGCAGGCGCGTCACCGTCTCGGGCGCGCTGTTGGTGTGCAGCGTCGACAGCACGAGGTGGCCGGTCAGCGACGCTTCGATCGCCATCTGCGCGGTCTCGTCGTCGCGGATCTCGCCGACCATGATCGACGTCGGGTCGGCGCGCAGGAAGGCGCGCAGCGCCTTCGCGAAGGTCCAGTCGATCTTCGGGTTGACCTGCACCTGGCGCAGGCCCGGCTGCGTGATCTCGACCGGGTCCTCGGCGGTCCAGATCTTGCGCTCCGGCGCGTTGATGTGGCTGCAGCGCCGAGTGCAGCGTGCGTCGTCTTGCCGCGAGCCGGTCGGGCCGACGCACAGCACCATGCCGTAGGGCCGCTCGACCGCGTGCTTGCAGCGCCGTCAGGTTGTGCTCCGACAGGCCGAGCGTGTCGACCGGCATCGGCTTGCGCCGAGGCCAGCAGGCGCAGCACGCACGTCCTCGAGGCCGTTGTTGGTCGGGATCGTCGCGACGCGCAGCTCGATCGCTGTGCTGCGGCGCGAACTTGCGCGAAGTTGATCTTGCCGTCCTGCGGCTTGCGGCGCTCGGAGATGTCGAGGTCGCACATGATCTTGACGCGCGCGATCAGCGCGTTGCGGTAGTTCGACGGCAGCTCGAGGTAGGTGCGCAGCACGCCGTCCTTGCGGAAGCGCACGCGGATCTTCTCGCGGCCGGGGTAGCTCTCGATGTGGATGTCGGAGACGCCGTCGCTGCGTGCGCCTCGACGATCATGTTGTTGAGCAGGCGCACCAGCGAGTTGTCGGACTGCTCGATCGGCGCTCGTCGTCGTCGCCGGCGCGGTGCTCGCGCTTCTGCCTTCCTCGAGCGTCTCGACCAGCTGGTCGGTCGGTGTCGCGGTCGAGCGGCGATAGCGGAGTCGTCGCTGGATCGGCGACGGTCGCTGGCCTGCTGCATGGCGCGTCGCCGCGCCGATCTTCTCGTAGGCGGCGCAGCAGGTCTCGGTCGATGCGCGCAGCGCGCGAGCACCGGCACGCACCTTCATCTGCGGCGCTGAACTCGACCTCGTCGAGCGACGGCGCGGCGCGACGGGTCGTCGAGCGCGACGACGAGGCGGCCGTCGCGCATCAGCAGCGGCATCACGCTGCAGCGCGCGACGCGACGCGCGTAGCTGCAGCTGCGCAGCGCCTCGGCCTCGGCCGGGAAGGCTGTCGAGGTCGACCAGCGGATAGCCCATCTTGCGGGCGAGCGCGGTCTGCAGGTCGTCGCGCGAGACGACGCCCATGCGCACCAGCATCTCGCCGAGCGGCACGCTGCGTGGTCGAGCTGCTGCTGCGACCAGCGCCTCCTGCAGCTGGCCTTCGGTCGACCATGCCGAGCGAGCGTCAGCGCCTCGCCGATGCGCACCATCGGCATCTTGTGCTGGCGCTCGATCGCCTCGAGCAGCTGCTCGCGGCAGTGACGATCTGCTGCGTCACCAGCGATGTCGCCGAGCTTGCTGGCTGGCGCATCTCGTCCTGCACGGTCGACCGCCTCGTCGATCTCGAGCCCGGCGTCGCGCGGTGCTGCTCGACCAGCACCTCGCCGATCTTCGGGCCGACTCCTCGAAGTCGTGTATGCGCGGCGCGCGGGATGAACATGCCGCTTGACGCTGCCATCAGCTCCGGCACGGCGGAAAGCAGGAACAGGCCGAATTCGGTCTCGACGTGGCCGACCGTCTGGCCCTCCAGCTCGCCGCCGCCGGCGAGCTCGCACCTTGTATGGCAGCTCGCGGCGCTGGCGCCAACGGCTCGCGCATGCGGATCGCGCAGCGGCAGCGGCAGCTGGCAGCAGCGGCGTCGTCACGGTCAGAGCGACGAACTGGTCGAAGCGCAGCGCGACGGTCGTTCGTGCCGACGGCATCTCGCAGGTGGGCGACCGCGGTTCCGGCACGAAGAAGGTCAGGCGCGCCGAGGTCAGACCTGCGATCGCCGGACGCCGGTGATGATCTGGCACGGCAGCGTCTCGGTCTGCTCGGTCGGCGCCGGGTAGCTCGCATAGGGCGGCGTCGGCCAGAGGAAGGCCTCGCGGCTGCCCTTTCCTTCGTGGCCGCTCGACGGTGGCGCCGGCCGAGGCTCCGCGCTCGAGTGTGCTGCGCGGCGGTCGCTTGCGGCTTGTCCCAGTTCGAGCGGGGTCGAACAGTCGGCCATCAGGTCACCGTTCCTCGGCCGCTGCGAGCGGCGTCGCGCCCACGGCGGACGTGCGCAGGCCGTTGCGGGAGGTCCGGACCATGATGCAGCGTCGCGGGCAGGTGCGCCGAAATGCGCGACTATGGTTGCAGCCCAGCATTCGCGCGCTTCGGACGGCCGGATGCGCTGGCGCGGTCTAGCGCTGCGACGCCCATCACCGCATCGGGCAGCCGAGGTCACGATCATCGGGAGACGCGTGATCAGGACGATGCATGACGACCGGGCAGACGAAGAACGGAATCGCTGCCCGGGCGATCGTGTTGCTGTCCTTGCCGGTCATGTTCTGCAGCACGAACAGGTTGAAGCCGACCGGCGGCGTGACCTCGGCGATCTCGACCAGCAGCACGATGAAGATGCCGAACCAGATCAGGTCGAAGCCGGCCTTCTGGATCATCGGCAGCACCACCGCCGAGGTGAGCACGATCATCGAGATGCCGTCGAGCGCGGTGCCGAGGATCGAGGTAGACGACGGTCAGCACGGCGATCAGCGCGTAGGGGCGAGCAGGTGCATCGCGTCGACCCATTCGGCGAGCTCGCGCGGGATGCCGGTGAAGGCCATCGTCTTGGTCAGGAACGACGCGCCGGCGAGGATGAACATGATCATGCAGGAGGTGCGCGTCGTGCCCATCAGGCCTTCCCAGAAGTTCTTCCAGGTGAGCGACTGCGGCTCCACGCGGCGAGCGCGAGCGAGCCGACGACGCCGTAGGCCGCGCACTCGGTCGCGGTCGCGTAGCCGGCGACCAGCACCCAGACGATGAAGACGATCAGCAGCGCGCAGGGGATCAGGTTGCCCGACGCGCGGATCTTGCGCCACGAAGCTCATCGGCGGATCGGGCGGCGGCGTCTTGCTCCGGGATGGCGCAGCGCCCACCAGACGATGTAGCCGGAGAACAGCGCCATCAGCAGGAAGCCGGGCAGGAAGCCGGCGAGGAAGATGCGGATGATCGACGCGTCGGCGGCGACGGCGTAGACCACCATCGTGATCGACGGCGGGATCAGGATGCCGAGCGTGCCGGCGGTGGCGAGCGAGCCGAGCGCGATCTTCTCGTCGTAGCCGCGCCGCAGCAGCTCGGGCAGCGCGACCTTGCTGATCGTCGCGCAGGTCGCCGCCGACGAGCCCGAGACCGAGCCGAAGATGCCGCAGCCGAGGATGGTCGTGTGCATCAGCCGGCCGGGAATCCGGTTCAGCCACGGCGCGAGGCCCTTCGAACATCTCCTCCGAGAGCTTGGCTGCGGAACAGGATCTCGCCCATCCAGATGAACAGCGGCAGCGCCGCCAGCTCCCACGACGCGTTCGACTCCCAGAACGACGGAGAACAGGTTCTTGCCCGGCTGCGTGGTCGTGAAGAAGGCCTGGCCGACCCAGCCGCAGATCGCGAGCGTCATCGCGATCCAGACGCCGCCGGCGAGCAGCACCAGCATCAGGACCGAGCAGGATGCCGCCGACGACGAGGATGTCCATGCGTCGTCAGCGCCTGCGGTCTAGACTTCGGACGGAGAAGTCGCCGTGCGCGTGGCGCTCCTCGACCGCGACGACGTAGCTCGGGCCGGTCGCCGCGCAGGACGATCGACGAGCTCGTCGAGCACCGGCGATCGAGCAGCAGGATCGAGCCGATCGCGAAGCTCGAGCTGCGGGATCCACATCGGCATCGGCAGCAGGCCCTGCGCGATGTCGTTGAAGACGCAGCTGTCGTAGGTGAACCGGTTCGCCCACCAGGCGAGGTAGGCCGACCGCGACCGCGGCGATCGCGAGCGCGCCGATCTCGAAGCGCTGCGCTGCGCGCGGCGCCGAGACCTTCTCGAGCAGCAGCGTCACGCGGCACGAAGTCGCCGTGCTTGAAGGCGTGCGCCATCGCGAAGAACGCGCGCGGCGGCGCAGAGCCACGACGACGACGTCGTTGACCGCGCCGGTGCGCACGTGCATCTCGCGCAGGATGCTCTGCGCCGATCATCAGCACGCATGATCGAGCAGCACGCAGCAGGCGGCCGACGTAGCCGGCGCCGAGGTAGATGCCGTCGAGCGAAGCCGCTGCGCACGCGCCGGTCCGCTGCTTACTTGCGGAACGCGGCCGACGATCGCCTGGCCGTCGGCGCCGGCCTTCTTCTCCCAGTCGGCGAGCATGATCGTGCCGACCTGGCGCAGGTCGGTCATCAGCTTGGCCGGCGGGCTTCATGATCTTCATGCCCTTCGTCGGCGAGCGCCTTCTTGTACCACTCGTTCTTCTCTTCGCTCAGCTTGCCGCCGCGCTCCTCGCGCGTCGGCGGCGGCCTTCAGCACCGCGTCCTGCGTCGGCTTGTCGAGCGCGTCGAACGCCGCCTTGTTGACGAGCACGCGCGTTCTTCGGCAGCCAGGCCTGGGTGTCGTACCAGTACTTGATCGACTCGTAGGTCTTGGAGTCGTAGCCGGTCGAGCCCGACGACATGTAGCTCTCGACGACGCCGGTGGCGCAGCGCCTGCGACAGCTCGGCGGCCTGCATCGTGACCGGCTGGGCGCCGATCAGCTCGGCGATCTTGCCGGTGGCCGGGCTGTAGGCGCGCCACTTCAGGCCGCGCATGTCGGCGACCGAGGCGATCTCCTTCTTGACGTAGATGCCCTGCGGCGGCCACGGCACGGCGTAGAGCAGCATCATTCCCTGCGCCGCCGAGCAGCTTGTCGAGCACCGGCTTCTGCGCCGCGGCGAGCTTCTTCGAGTCGGCGTAGCTGGCGGCGAGGAAGGGCATGCCGTCGGCGCCGTAGATCGGGTTCTCGTTCTCGAAGTTGACGAGCAGCACCTCGCCGATCGGCGCCTGGCCGCCCTGGACCGCGCGCTTGATCTCGTTGCGCCTTGAACAGCGACGCGTTGGCGTGGACCGTGATCTTCAGCTTGCCGCCGGTCGCCTTGTCGACGTCGTTGGCGAACTGCACGCAGGTTCTCGGTGTGGAAGTTGGTCGCCGGGTAGGCGGCGGGCAGGTCCCACTTGGTCTGCGCCGAAGCGCCGGCGGTCGCGCGCCGCGAGCGCAGCGCCAGCGACGGCTGCGAGGCGCGCGAGGAAGAAGGCGCGACAAGGAACTCATGGGCACTCCGGCGAAGCGGTTGGACTGAGGAGGCGCAAAAGCATAGAGCGTGCCTCGCGGCCGACCATCGGTTCTTCCCCGAGCGCTTGCAGTCTAGAAAGTGTTCGCGATAAATTGTCAATAAGTTTTCAACGTTTCGAGGAAACGCACCGATGTCGTACCGCAGCCCGGAGCGCTGCCAGGCCCGAGCCGCGACCGCGCAGGCCGCAAGGCGGCCGGCATCGTCTCGTCGTCGCACCTGGTCTCGGCCGAAGAGCGTCGAGCTGTCGGAGCTCGAGTTCGGCCTGATCGTCGCCTGGAACGCGTTCTCGCGCTGGGCGGTCCGCTGCATGGCGGCGGCCGGCTGCCCCGAGCTGACGATCACCGACGTGCTCGTGCTGCATCACATCTGCCACCGCGCGCGCAACAAGAAGCTCGGCGACATCTGCTTCGTGCTCAACGTCGAGGACACGCACGTCGTCGGCTATTCGCTGAAGAAGCTGCTCGCGGCCGGCCTGGCGCAGGGCGAGAAGATCGGCAAGGAAGTCTTCTACAGCCCGACGCGCGGCCGGCGAGACGGCGGTCGCGAAGTACCGCGAGGTGCGCGAGGCCTGCCTGATCGCCAACCTCGACGCCGACCGCAACGCCGACATCGGCGAGGCGCGCGCGCCTGCTGCGCACGATGTCGGGCCTGTACGACCAGGCCGCGCGCGCGGCGACGTCGCTCTGATGCGTCGCCTGCGCCTCGGCGTCGTGCATGCTCGAGACGCGCTTCCCGCGCCTGCCGCGGCGACATCGGCAACCCGGCGACGTTCGCCTTCCCGGTGCGCTATCGCGTCGTCGCGCGGCGCGCTCGCCGCGGCGCGTGCGTGATCGACGCGCGACCGCGTCGCTGCTCGCGCCGTTCATCGATGCGGCGCGCGCGCTGAGGCGCGAAGGCGCCGCCGCGATCGCCACGAGCTGCGGCTTCCTGGCGCTGTTCCAGCGCGGAGATGCAGGCCGCGCGTCGCCGTGCCGGTGTGGACGCTCGAGCCTGCTGCTCGTCGCCGGGCTCGCAGGCGCAGCTGCCGGCGGGCGGCGGCGTCGGCGTCGTCACCGCCGACGCTGGCTCGCTCACGCGCCGCGCACCTGCGCCGCCGTCGGCGCGGCCGACGACACGCCGATCGAGGGCCTCGCTCGCTCGACTCGCGCGTTCCACGCCACCCTGCTCGACGATCGAGCCGAGCCTCGACGTCGACTGCAGCCGCGCGCGGCGACGGTCGCCGCCGCGCAAGCGCCTGTCGAGCCGCCATCCCGAGCTCGGCGCGATCGTCCTCGAATGCACCAACATGCCGCCGTACGCCGACGCCGTGCGCGCCGCGACCGGCCTGCCGGTGCACGACATCACGACGCTGATCGCCGCGCGCTTCGCCGCGCGCCGACCGATGAGCCGCCGACGAGCGCGCACCCGCCGCGCTGGCAGTTCTGGATCGATCGCGGCGGCACCTTCACCGACATCGTCGGGCAAGCGCCCCGACGGCACGCTGGCGACGCTGCAAGCTGCTGTCCGAGAACCCCGAGCAGTACCGCGACGCCGCGGTCGCCGGCATCCGCCGCCTGCTCGGCCTCGCCGCCGACGCAGCCGATCACGCCCGGACCAGGTCGAGTGCGTGAAGATGGGCACGACGGTCGCGACCAATGCGCTGCTCGAGCGCAAGGGCGAGCCGACGCTGCTCGTCACGACGCGCGGCTTTCGCGACGCGCTGCGCATCGCCTACCAGGACCGGCCGCGCCTGTTCGAGCGGCACATCGTGCTGCCCGAGCTGCTCTACGCGCGCGTGGTCGAGGCCGACGAGCGCGTCGGCGCCGACGGCGACGATCGTGCAGCCGCTCGACGAGGCGCGCCTGCGCGCCGAGCTGCGGGCGGCGCTCGACGCCAGGCCTGCGCAGCGTCGCCATCGTCTTCATGCACGGCTAGCGCTACACCGCGCACGAGCTCGCCGCCGAGCGCCTGGCGCGCGCGGTCGGCTTCACGCAGGTGCAGCGTGTCGCACCAGGTCAGCCCGCTGATGAAGCTGGTCGGCCGCGGCGACACGACGGTCGTCGACGCCTACCTGTCGCCGATCCTGCGCCGCTACGTCGACGCAGGTCGCCGCCGAGATGCCGGGCGTGCAGCTCTACTTCATGCAGTCGTCGGGCGGCCTCGACCGACGCGCACGCGTTCCAGGGCAAGGACGCGATCCTGTCGGGCCCGGCCGGCGGCATCGTCGGCATGGTGCGCACCGCGGAGCTGGACTCGCCGCGACGATCGGCGAAGCCGATCCAGGTGATCGGCTTCGACATGGGCGGCACGTCGACCGACGTCAGCCACTACGCCGGCGAGTTCGAGCGCGCGTTCGAGACGCAGGTCGCCGGCGTGCGCATGCGCGCGCCGATGATGAGCGATCCACACCGTCGCCGCCGGCGGCGGCTCGATCCTCGGCTTCGACGGCGCGCGCTTTCGCGTCGGCCCGCAGAGCGCCGGCGCGAACCCGGGCCCGGCGTGCTACCGGCGCGGCGGGCCGCTGACGGTGACCGATGCCAACGTCGATGGTCGGCAAGATCCAGCCGGCGTGCTTTCCGCGCGTGTTCGGCCCGCACGGCGACCAGCCGCTCGACGGCGACGTCGTCGCCGCGACGCTTCACCGCGCTGGCCGCCGAGATCGCGCGCGCGACCGGCAGCAGCGCGCGCCCGAGGCAGGTCGCCGAGGGCTTCATCGACATCGCCGTCGGCGCGCATGGCCAACGCGATCAAGAAGATCTCGGTCGCGCGCGGCTACGACGTCACCCGCTACACGCTGCAGTGCTTCGGCGGCGCCGGCGGTCAGCACGCCTGCCGCGTCGCCGACGCGCTCGGCATGGACGCGCGTGTTCGTGCACCCGCTCGCCGGCGTGCTGTCGGCCTACGGCATGGGCCTGGCCGACCAGAGCGATGATGCGCCGAGGCGGCGATCGAGCAGCCGCTCGCCGGCGGCGCTCGACGCGGTCGAGGCGCGCCTCGACGCGCTCGCCGCCGAGGCGCGTGCGCCGAGCTCGCGCGCCAGGGCGTGCGCGCGCGATCGGATCGCCGTGCACCGCCGCGTCCACGTGCGCTACGAAGGCACCGATTCGGCGCTCGTCGTCGCCGTTCGGCGACGCGGCCGAGCTGCAGCGCGGCGTTCGAGGCCGCGTACCGGCAGCGCTTCGCGTTCCTGATGAGCGAGCGCGCGCCTGATCGTCGAGGCGGTGTCGGTCGAGGCGGTCGGCGCCGGCGACGCGCCGGCCGAGGCGCGCGCACGCGCTCGTCGCGCCGGCGCCGGCGCCGGCCGACGGCGACGGTGCGCCTGTTCAGCGACGGCCGCTGGCACGACGCCGGCGCTGGTCGACGCGCGAGCGACGCGCGGCCCGGCCACGCTGATCGACGGGCCGGCGATCGTCGCCGAGCAGCAACGCGACGACCGTCGTCGAGCCGGGCTGGCAGGCGCGCGTCACCGCGCTCGACCACCTGGTGCTCGAGCGCGTCGCGCCGCGCGAGGCGCGCCGCGCGATCGGCACGACGGTCGACCCGGTGCTGCTCGAGGTGTTCAACAACCTGTTCATGAACATCGCCGAGCAGATGGGGCTGCAGCTGCAGAACACCGCCTACTCGGTCAACATCAAGGAGCGGCTCGACTTCTCGTGCGCGCTGTTCGACGCCGACGGCAACCTGATCGCCAACGCGCCGCACATGCCGGTGCACCTGGGCTCGATGAGCGAGTCGATCAAGACCGTGATCGCGCGCAACGCCGGCACGATGCAGCCGGGCGACGTGTACGTGCTCAACGACCCGTACCACGGCGGCACGCACCTGCCCGACGTGACGGTGGTGACGCCGGTCTATCTCGGGACGACGCGAGCGCAGCTGCGCCGACGTTCTACGTCGGCTCGCGCGGCCACCACGCCGACATCGGCGGCATCACGCCCGGCTCGATGCCGCCGTTCTCGACCCGCATCGAGGAAGAGGGCGTGCAGATCGACAACGTCAAGCTGGTCGAGGGCGGCCGCTTCCGCGAGGCCGAGATGCGCGCGCTGCTCGCAGAGCGGCGCGCTACCCGTCGCGCAACCCGGCAGCAGAACCTCGCCGACCTGAAGGCGCAGGTCGCGGCCAACGAGAAGGGCGTGCAGCGAGCTGCGCGCGATGGTCGCGCAGTTCGGGCTCGACGTCGTGCAGAGCCTACATGCGGCACGTGCAGGACAACGCCGAGGAGTCGGTGCGCCGCGTCATCACGCGGCTGCAAGGACGGCAGCTTCACGCTGCCGCTCGACAACGGCGCGCGTGATCACGGTCGCGATCCGCGTCGACGCGGCAGCGCGCAGCGCCGAGATCGACTTCACCGGCACCTCGGCGCAGCTCGCGAACAACTTCAACGCGCCGACCGCGGTCTGCATGGCCGCGGTGCTCTACGTCTTTCGCACGCTGGTCGACGACGAGATCCCGCTCAACGCCGGCTGCCTGAAGCCGCTGAAGGTGATCATTCCCGAGGGCTCGATGCTCAACCCGCAGCCGCCGGCCTCGGTCGTCGCCGGCAACGTCGAGACCTCGACCTGCATCACCAACGCGCTCTACGGCGCGCTCGGCGTGATGGGCGTCGTGCGCAGTGCACGATGAACAACTTCACCTTCGGCAACGACGCGCTACCAGTACTACGAGACGATCTCCGGCGGCTCGGGCGCCGGCGCCCGGCTTCGCCGGCACCTCGGTCGTGCAGACGCACATGACCAACTCGCGCCTCACCGACCCCGAGGTGCTCGAGTTCCGCTTCCCGGTGCGGCTCGACAGCTACGAGATCCGCGCCGGCTCGGGCGGCGCGGGCCGCTGGCACGGCGGCGACGGCGGCGTGCGGCGGGTGCGCTTCCTCGAGCCGATGACCGCGTCGATCCTGTCCAACGGCCGCGCATGCACGGCGCGTTCGGCGCGCCGGGCGGCGGCGCCGGGCGCGCCGGGCATCAACCGGGTCGAGCGCGCCGACGGCAGCGGTCGAGGCGCTCGACCACATCGCCTCGATCGAGATGGAGCCGGGCGACGTGTTCGTGATCGAGTCGCCCGGCGGCGGCGGCTGCGGCGCCGCCGGATCCGTCCGTCGGCTGCGACAATCGGCGCGCGTTCGCCGTGCCGGAGTCACTCCGCATGTCTCGCATCGCCTCGCCCTCGCCTCGTCCGTCGCCATGCTGCCGCGTGCTCGCCTGCCGCGCGCCGGCCCGCCTGCTGTCGCCGTTCGCCGCCAGAGCGGCGGCGCGCCGGCCGACGCCCTGGCACGTCGTCGGCCTGCCGCAGCAGACCAAGCCGCTTCACCCGTGTTCTCGGTCGTCGAGGTCGACGGCGTGCGGGCCCTGCAGGATCGAGGCCGACGAGTCGTACGGCAACCTGGTGCATCCGGTCAGCTTCAGCGGCAGCAGCCGGCGCACCTCGCCTGGCAATGGCGCATCGGAAAAGCAGCTCGAGAACGCCGACCTGCGCACACCGCGGCGGCGACGACACGGCGGTCAAGGTCTGCGTCTTCTTCGACCTGCCGATGGACAACATTCCCGTTCGCCGATCGCCAGATCCTGCGCATCGGCCCGCTCGCAAGACGAGCGACTCGGTGCCGGCGGCGACGGTCTGCTATGTCTGGGACGCGAAGCCTCGCGGCCGGTACGACGCTCGACAACGCCTTCACGCGGCGCATGCGCTACATCGTCGTGCGCAGTCGGCAACCGAGCCGGCTGCGACCAGCTGGATCGGCGAGCGGCGCGACGTCGCCGCCGATTTCATCAAGCTGTTCGGACGACGAGCTCGAACGGCGTGCCGCCGATCATCGCCGTGCGTCGGGCGCCGACGCGGACAACACCGCACACGCAGAGCCTCGCCTACGTCGGCACCAGGAGGCTGCCAGTGATATGCGGGCGCCGCCGTCATGCGTCCGGCGGCGGGCGGTCGGCTTGTCGACGATGTGCCCTGCGCTGGCTGGCGGTGCGCCGCGGCTCGCCTCGGCGCTCAGGGCGCTCGGCTCGCGGATCTGCTGCCGATCACTCGCCGGGGATCGCGCCTGACGATCCGGGCCGCGGCACCGACTCGGATCTGGCTCACCAGAAGGCGACAGCGAAAGGGCGTCCGTCGGCGACGGGCCGCCTCTCCTGCGCCTCGGGCGGGGTTCGTCGAGATCGGGAGCGGGCCGGTGTTCGGCGAGATCCTCTCCGCCGGCGGGACTGACCGCGCGCTGCGCCGCTCAAGGTGCTGAGCGTCACGCGGCGCAGTCTACCGAACCGGTTCGCGAGCGTGGCCGTGGCGCTCTCGGCCGACATCGTTGCCTCGAGACGCTCGCCCGGGCAAGGCCGAGGCCGAGGCAACCAGGCCGAGGCGCGCGAGTCCTGAGCCGGCCCGCGGCGCCGAGCTATTCCCGCGGCCGGAAGTCGATCGGCATCGACGACGGCACGCGGCCGTCGATGTCGCGCGGCAGCACCTCGGTCTTGTCGATCGCGCGCAGCACGGTCTCGTCCCAGGCCGGCGAGCCGCTGCTCTTCGTCAGCTTCGCGGCTGACGATGGTGCCGTCGGGCGCGAGCCTGACCTCGACCGTCGCCAGCGGATTGCCGGCGACCATCGGCGGTGAGGACGATGTTCGGCTTGATCCGCGCCTTGATGCGGCCGGCGTAGCCCGCCGACGGGCCCGAGGTGCTGCGCCGCGTTGCCGGTGGCCGCCGGATCGTCGCTGGCGCCGGCCTGGCTCATCATCCGGCGCAGGTTGGCCTCGCGGATCGCCGCCTGCTTCGCCTCGTCCTGCGCGCGCCTGCTCGGCGAGCTTCTTCTTCTCGGCCTGCTCGTCGGCGAGGCGCTGGCGCTCGCGCTTCGCGCGCTCGGCCTCGGCGCGGCTTGCGTCGCCTCGCGCTTCGCGGCCTCGCGCCTTCTTCGCCGCGCTCGGCCTCTTCGCGGCCTTCGGCGCGCTCGATCGCGATCTGCGCATCCTCGCGCGGCGGCGTCACCGGCTCGGGCCGCGGCACCGGCGGCGCCGGCTTGCGGCTCGACCGACCGACGGCGGCGGCCGCGGCTCGGGCGGCGGCGACCGCGGCGCGGCGATCTGCGGCAGCGCCGACCAGAGCTCGGCGACCACGCCCTCGGGCTCGCTCGTCTTCCAGTTGACGCTCCAGGCCAGCGCGACGATCAGCAGGGCGTGCGCGCAGCAGCGCCAGCGCCAGCCCCGGGCCCATGCCCGGCGGCTGTCGCGGCGCGAACGCGTCGTGGGCGAGGGCGGCGGCGCTCATCGATGCGCGGCTCAGGGCGTCGCCTGCTTGACCGAGAGGCCGACGCGCTGGACGCCGGCGCGCTGCAGCACGTCCATCGCCTTGACCACGGTCTCGTACTTCACGTTGCGGTCGGCCGAGATCACGACCGGCGTGTTCGCGTTGCCGGCCTGCACCTCGGTCACGCGGGCGGCGAGGTCGGCGCAGGCGCAGCGGCGGCCGAGTCCTTGCCGTCGACGCGCAGGCGCAGCTGCTCGTCGGCGCCGACGACGATCTCGACGAAGTGCTCGGGCCGCGCCTGTGCTCTTGCCGACGCTCGGCAGGTCGACGACGCCGGCGGTGATGAGCGGCGCGGTCACCATGAAGATGATCAGCAGCACCAGCATGACGTCGATGAACGGGACCATGTTGATCTCGCTGATCGTGCGGCGGCGCGAGCCGCGCGCGGCATGGCGGGCATCGGTCGGCGCGCGCATGTCACGCGGCAGCGCGGCGCCGGCCGGCATCGGCGCCGGCGTTGCGCTGCAGGATGTTCGAGAACTCCTCGATGAAGCTCTCGAGCTGGATCGCGATGCGGTCGATCTCGCGGGCGAAGCGGTTGTAGGCGATCACCGCCGGGATCGCCGCGAACAGGCCGATCGCGGTGGCGACCAGCGCCTCGGCGATGCCGGGCGCGACCGTCGCCAGCGTCACCTGCGTGCAGGTTCGACAGGCCGATGAAGGCGTGCATGATTCCCCAGACCGTGCCGAACAGGCCGACGTAGGGCGAGACCGAGCCGACCGAGGCGAGGAACGACGAGGTTCGACTCGATCGCGTCGAGCTCGCGCTGGAAGCTCGCGCGCATCGCCCGGCGCGCGCCGTCGAGCAGGGCGCCGGCGTCGGCGACGCGCTTCTCGCGCAGCTTGAAGAACTCGCGCATGCCCGAGGCGAAGATCCGCTCCATCGCCGGCGCGTCGCCGCGCCTGCTTGGTGGCGTCGGCGAACAGGTCGTTGAGGTTGCGCCCGGCCCAGAACTCGCGCTCGAACTCGTCGTTGTCGTCGCGCACCTTGCGCAGGCCGAACAGCTTGCCGAAGATCACGGTCCAGCTGGCGAGCGAGGCGAGCAGCAGCCCGACCATGACGATCTGCACGACCAGGCTGGCGTGCAGGACGAGGGTGACGATCGAGAGATCCTGGTTCATCGGTTCGCTTGTTATGGGCGCGCGAATTCGCGAGATGTCGTCAGGGATGCGGCACGGCCGGAAAGTTCCGAGCTCGACGCAGCCGATCCGGATCGTGCCCTCGGCGAGCAAGCGGCCGGCCCGGCGCGCCTGCTGCGCCACGGTCATGCTCGCCAGGCCGACATGGGCGACGTGCGACGCTGACCTCGATCACGTCGTCGAGGCGCGCCGGCTCGCGGTAGTGCACCGCGGTGTCGGTGACGACGAAGCCGAGCGCCGGTCTCGACGCGCAGCACCTCCTGCTCGAAGCCGAGGCTGCGCAGCCACTCGGTGCGGGCGCGCTCGAAGAACTTGAGGTAGTTGGCGTAGAAGACGATGCCGGCGGCGTCGGTGTCTTCCCAGTAGACGCGCACCGGCCAGCGAAACGCCGCGGTGCGTCGGTCGACGCCGGCGTGACGCGCTGCCGTCATCGGGCAGCGGCGCGGCCGGCGCGATCAGTTGGCACGACCTTGCGGTAGACCGGGCCCCAGACCGGGTGGCCGGCCTCGGGCGGTCGAGCGCGAAGCTACGGATCGGCCTGGCGCGCCGCCCGGAACTCGGCCTCGCACGGCGTCGAGGCGGCCGGCGGCGCAGTGGATGAACGCGCAGCCGCTTGTGCGCCTCGGCGCGATCGCGCGGCCGAAGCCAGGCCGAGGGCGAGCGCTTCGCCGGAACAGGCGTTCGGCGGATTCGTATTGGGCGTCGTCATAAGCCTTCAGGCCAGTCGAGCAGGGCCTTCTCCGCCGGCCGCGCCGCTCACGTCGAGCAGGCCGACCGGGCCGCCGGCGGCGTTTGCGCGCAGGCGGCGAGGAAAGGCAGGCGGCCGATGCTAGCGCGGCGCGCAAGGCAGCCAGGCCGGTGGCACGGCTCATCACGAGCCGAACTTGTGGCGGATCGACGATGGTCTGGCCGGCGACGACGTTGATCGAGGCGACGAACGGCGCGAAATCGCCGTTGCGGACGACGATCTGGTGCCGGCCTTCGGCGAGCGTCAGCTCGGTCAGCGGCGGCGCCGCGCCCGACGGCGGCGCCGTCGACCTCGACCTGGCCCCAGGGGCTGATCGCGATCTTGACCGTTCCGGTGGCGGCGATCGCCGGCGTCAGCCGCGCCGGCGCAGTCGCGACGCGCGCCTCGCTTCCTCGCGCGCGCGCCGCGGCTTCGCGCGGCTTTCGGCGGGCGCGCCGGCTCGCGCGGCCGGACGTCGTCGGCGCGCGAGTCGCGGGCTCGGCCTTGCGCCGTCGACGGTCGTCGCCGGCGCCGGCTCGGCGGCCGTCGGAGCGCCGGCGGCGTCATCAGCGGCGGCAGCGACGGTCGTCGCCAGCAGCAGCGCTTCCTGCGCCGCCGGGTTGTTCGCGCCGGTGCGAGCGGGCGCGCGGCGGCCGCGGCGCCAGCGGTCGTCGGCTCAGCGTCGCGTCGGCGCGGCGGCGCGGTGGCGCAGGCGGCACGTGGCGACGGCCGGCCGGCGCGACGTCGGCGACGCGGCGGCGCTCGGCGCTGCCGGCGCGCGCCGCGGGCGGCCGCGCCGTCAGCGTCGCCGTCGCTCGGGCTGGAGCGTCGCGTGCGGTGCGCCGGTGCGACGCGGAACGCTCTGCCGCAGACCGCCGCGATGGCCGAGCGCGACGACCGCGAGCGACGGCGGCGGCGATCCAGCGGCGCGCGGCGGCGCGGCGCCTGCGGCGCGGCGCCGTCGCCAGCTCGCCTCGCCTTCGGCGACCATCGGGTTGTCGTCGAGCCACTGGCGCAGCTCGCGGGCGAACGAGCGCGCCGAGCGGAAGCGCTGCTCCGGATCCTTGGCCATCGCCCGCGCGGCGATCGCGGCCAGCGCCTTCGGCACCGCCGGATCGACCTTGTTCGCGAGCGGCGGCTCGTGCTGCAGCACGGCGTCGCGTGATCTCGTCCAGCGACTCGCCGCGGAACGGCTTCGTGTCGGTGAGCAGCTCGTAGAGGACGACGCCGAGCGAGAACACGTCGGCGCGCCGGTCGGCCGGCTCCTGGCGCACCTGCTCGGGCGCCATGTAGTAGGGCGAGCCGGCGCCGAGTGTCGTCGGATCGCCGCCGTCGCTGCTGGTGCGCGATGCGGGCGATGCCGAAGTCGAGCACCGCGCGGCTGCGTGCGGCCGACCATGAAGATGTTGGCCGGCTTGATGTCGCGGTGGATCACGCCCTTGCGAGTGCGCGAAGGCGAGCGCGTCGGCGACGCGGCGGACGATCAGCGCCGCCTGCGCCGGCGTCGCGCGCCAGCCTTCCTGGCGCAGCTGGCGCAGGTCGCGGCCCTTGAGCAGCTCCATCGCGATGTAGGCGCGGTTGTCGCTGATGCCGGCGTCGAAGACGGTGACGATGTGCGGGTGGCTGAGGCCGCCGGCGGCGCGCGCTTCGTTGAGGAACAGCGCGTTGAACGACTCGCGTCGCTCGTCGTGCGATCTCGACGTTCAGCGTCTTGACCGCGATCAGGCGCGACAGCAGCGGATCGTGCGCCGCGAACACGGTGCCGAGGCCGCCTTCGCCGAGCTGGTACTTGAGCGCGTAGCGGCCGATGTGGCCGATGGTCGGCATCGCGCGATCGGCGGGCGTCGCGACCAGGCCGCTGAACGCGATCGGCGTCGTCGGCCGGACCGGCCGGCGGATCGGAATCGCTCCACAGCGCGACGCCGGGAACGCTCGGCGGCAGGAGCTCGGGCTCGGAGTCGCCGCGGCACGGCGGGCGGCGTGGGACTGAACTGCTCACGCCCGCCAGCTTAAGTGACGCGGCACGGTGCCGAGAGCGTGAAAAACGCTCGTCGCGCCTACGTTCGTAACACAAGCTCACCAATGATCGAGCGCTGGCGCCTCTGCCGCGCCGGCGCTACTTGCCCGGATCGGCGCGCGCGTCAGCTGCGCGGCTGCGCGGGCCGCCTCGACCTCGACTGCTGCGCAGCGCGGCGGCGGTCTTGTCGAGCACGCCGTTGACGTACTTGTGGCCGTCGGTGCCGCCGAAGCTCTTCGCCAGCTCGACCGCCTCGTTGATCGCGACCTTGTACGGGATCTCGATGCAGTGCATGCAGCTCGTAGCGTGCCGATCAGCAGCACCGCGTGCTCGATCGGCGACAGCAGCTCGGCCTTGCGGTCGATGTGGCGCGGCGAGCGCGGCGTCGAGCTCGGCGCGCCTCGCGGATGCACGCCGTGCAGCAGCATGTCGAAGTGGGCGGCGTCGCACTTGTCGAAGCCGTCCTGCTCGCGCACGTGGGCGTCGACCACGCCGGCATCGGCGCCGCCGAGCAGCCACTCGTACAGGCCCTGCAGCGCGAACTCGCGCGACTTGCGGCGCGCCGACTGCGCGCTGCCGCGCGGCGTCGCCGCCGCGCTGCGCGGCGCGGCCGCGTCTCGGCGCCGCGGCCTGGTCGTCGCTCGTCGCTCACGACCAGCTCGTCCAGCAGGTTGGCCATCTCGACCGCGACGCGCGCGGCGTCGCGGCCCTTGTCGTCGGCGCGCGCCTGGGCCTGCGCCTCGCGTCTCGCAGGTGAGGATCGCGTTGGCGATCGGCAGCTCGTGGTCGAGCGCCGACGCGCGTCACCGCCGGCGCCGCTCTCGTTGGCGACCAGCTCGAAGTGGTAGGTCTCGCCGCGGATGACGCAGCCGATCGCGATCAGCGCGTCGTAGCTCGTCGCGCGTCGGCGAGCGCCGTTCGAGCGCGACGCCGATCTCGAGCGCGCCGGGCACGCGCGATGGCGATGCATGTCGGCGGCCGACGCCGAGCGCGCGCCAGCTCGGCCAGGCAGGCCGTCGGCGATCGCGGTCGGTGATGCTCGGCGTTGAAGCGCGCCTGGACGATGCCGATGCGCAGGCTCGCGACCGTCGAGGCGCGCGCCTCGCCGCGGTCAGCGTTGCGCATGCGTCGACGGCGGCGGCGGCGACGACGGCGGCTCGTCGGCGACGAAGCCGGTCGACCTCGAGGCCGTAGCCCGCGCATGCTCGGCATGCGGCGCGGGCTGCCGAGCAGCTTCATCTTGCGCGACGCCGAGGTCGCGCAGGATCTGCGCGCCGATGCCGTAGGTGCGCAGGTCCAGCGGCTGCGTCGGCCGGCGCGCGCCGCGGCTGCGCGCGAGCACGCTGCGGCAGCAGCGCGCCGCGTCTTCGCCGCAGTTGAGCAGCACCGCCGCGCCGCGCTCGCCGCTTCTGCAGCGCCGCGAGCGCAGCGCGGCAGCGGGCCAGGAGTGATCGGACGGGCCGGCGTCGAGCAGGTCGAGCACCGAGAGCGGCTCGTGCACGCGCACCAGCACCTCGTCGGCGGCGCTCCAGCTGGCCGTGCGTCAGCGCCAGGTGCAGGCCGCCGGTGCTGGTCGCGGTAGGCGGTGCAGGTCGAACTCGCCCTGCGGCGTCAGCATCTTGCGCGCTGCCGGCGCGCTCGATCAGCGATCTCGTTGCGGCTGCGGTGCTCGATCAGGCTCGGCGATCGTGCCGATCTTCAGGCCGTGCTCGGCGCGCGAAGGCGATGCAGGTCGGGCAGGCGCGCCATCGTGCCGTCGTCGTTCATGACCTCGCAGATCACGGCGGCCGGCGTCGAGGCCGGCCATCGCCGCGCGAGGTCGCAGCCGGCTTCGGTGTGGCCGGCGCGCATCAGCACGCCGCCGTCCTGCGCCTGCAGCGGGAAGATGTGGCCGGGCTGCACCAGGTCGCTGCGCGCGCGTCGCGTCGCGCACCGCGGCCTGCACGGTGCGCGCGCGGTCGGCGGCCGAGATGCCGGTGGTGACGCCGCTCGGCGGCCTCGATCGAGACCGTGAAGGCGGTGCCGTGCTGGGCGCCGTTGCGTCGCCGCCATCGGCGGCAGCTGCAGCCGCTCGCAGCGCTCGCGCGTCAGCGTCAGGCAGATCAGGCCGCGGCCGAAGCTGCGCCATGAAGTTGATCGCCTCGGGCGTGACGTGGTCGGCGGCGAGGACGAGGTCGCCTTCGTTCTCGCGGTCTTCCTCGTCGACGAGGATCACCATGCGGCCGGCGGCCAGCTCGGCGACGAGCTCGGGAATCGGGGCGATGGCGCATGGCTGAAATTGTAGGTGCGTTGGGTGATCTGCGCGCGCGTCGCGGCGCGGAGACGCGCCGCCGAGCATGCGCTCGACGTAGCGCGCGATCAGGTCGATCTCGAGGTTGACCCGGCGCCCGACCGCGAGGCCGCGCAGCGCTGGTGTGCTCGCACCGTGTGCGGGATCAGGTTGATGCTGAACTCGCAGCCGCGGCGCGCGGTCGTCGACGCGGTTGACGGTGAGGCTGACGCCGTCGACCGCGATCGAGCCCTTGAGCGCGAGGAAGCGCGCCAGCGCCGCGCGGCGCGGCGACCGCGCAGCGTCCACGATTCGCCGGCGCGCTCGAAGCGCGTCACCGTGCCGACGCCGTCGACATGGCCGCTGACGAGGTGGCCGTCGAGCCGGTCGTCGGCGCGCAGCGCCTTCTCGAGGTTGACCTCGCCGGCTGCGTCGAGGCCGGCGGTCTGTGTCGAGGCTTTCGGCCGAGACCTCGACGTGGAAGCGCTGGCGCGCGGCGTCGAGCGCGGACGACGGTCATGCAGGCGCCGGCGAGGGCGATGCTGTCGCCGAGTCGCGACGTCGTCGAGATAGCCCGGCGGCGCCTCGATCGTCAGCGCGCTTGCCGAACGACGCGCCGGCTGCCGAGCGCGCTGCGCGTTCGACGATGCGGCCGACGCCGCTGACGATGCCGGTGAACATGCGGCGATTGTCGCCGCGGCGCGGCGCGTCGCGCGGCGTCACGCGGAAGGCCGTCAGCGAAGCCGGGCGCAGCCGCAATCGCAGGTCGTCGCCGACGCGCGTCGACGTCGACGATGCGAAAGTCGAGGCTCTGCGTCGAGCGTCGCGAACGGCGCCGAGCGCGGCGAGGCCGCGGCCGCTGCCGAGCAGGCGCGGCGCGACGTAGACGCAGCAGCTCGTCGACCAGCGCCTGCGTGCAGCAGCGAGGCGTTGAGCTTCTCGCCGGCTTCGACGTGCAGCTCGTTGATGCCGCGCCGGCCGAGGTCGGCGAGCATCGCCGCGCAGGTCGACCTTGCCGCTCGGGCCGGGCAGCAGCGCGACCTCGACGCCGCGCGCTTCGCAGCTCGCGCCGCTGCGTCGGCGTCGTCGATCGCGCAGCGTAGACAGCACCGAGCCCGGCGCGGCGAGGATGCGCGCCGTCGGCGGCGTCTGCAGGCGCGAATCGACGATCACGCGCAGCGGCTGGCGCGGCGGTGGCGCACGAGGCGCACGTCGAGCCGCGGATCGTCGTCGAGCACCGTGCCGACGCCGGTGAGCACGGCGCCGGCGCGCTTGCGCCAGGCGTGGCCGTCGGCGCGCGCCGCCTCGCCGGTGATCCATTGGCTGGCGCCGTTGTCGAGCGCGCGTGCGGCCGTCGAGCGAGACCGCGGCCTTCAGGCGCAGCCACGGCCGGCCGCGCTCCATGCGCGAGACGAAGCCGATGTTGAGCTCGCGCGCTTCGTCGCCGCCGGCGCCGACGTCGACCGCGATGCCGGCGGCGCGCAGACGCGCCGCGCCCTGGCCGGCGACGAGCGGGTTCGGATCGCGCATCGCCATCACCACCCGGCCGACGCCGGCGGCGACCAGCGCATCGGCGCAGGGCGGCGTGCGGCCGTGGTGCGCGCAGGGCTCGAGCGTGACGACGACGGTCGCGCCGCGCACGTCGAGCGCCGCGCGCGGCGGCGTCGCGCAGCGCCATCACCTCGGCGTGCGCGCCGCCGGCCTGCCTGCGTGTGGCCGCGGCCGACGACGCTGACCGTCGCGCGTCGACGATGACGCAGCCGACGCGCGGGTTGGGATCGGACAGGCCGATCGCCTGCTCGGCGAGCGCGAGCGCCTCGCGCATCGCTTCGGCGAAGGCGTTCGGGTCGGCGGCGGTCGGTGGCGAGTCGTTCAAGGCGCGTGCGTCGTGGCGGGGTCAGGGTTGACTGATGTTGCAGCGTGCCGAGGCCGGCGGAAAGCAAGCCGCCTTCGGCTCGCGGCCGGGCAGCCTGCAGTCGCCGCGCGACCAGGAAATTCTGCGCCAGGAGCGAGCCGGCGACGTCGACATAGTCAGCGGGATGCTCGATCGTTCGCATCGATCGCGCCATGAGCCGTCGCTGTCGGCGGCGTAGCGGCAGACGCGGCGATCGCCGCTGCCGGTGCCGATCGTCCAGCCCGCGGGCACGAGCGTGCTGCGTCCCGACCAGCGGCCGTCGGCGCGGGGCGTGACGATACGCAGCGGTAGGCGACATGGCGGTCGCCAGTGTCGAGCCACGGGCGAGGCCGAAGCGAGGCCGGCACGGCAGCGAGCGGCACCGCGTCGATCCGCAGGCTGCCGCCGGCCGAATAGCGCACCGTCTTCATCGCTCTCGACGCTGCATTCGGCGGCGCGGCGGCGTAGCTGCCGCCGGCTGAGCGCTAGGGTCACGATTGCCAGGGACGGGCGGCGCGTCGCTGCGCGTCCGCCGCCAGCGGGGGCACCGCCGCGGTGAAGCGGATCGCTGCCCACGCCGAGGAGCAGCCAGCGGCCTTCGCTGCGACGCTACGAGGTCGCTGGTCGCGCAGGTCGCGGGTGGCGGTGCGCCGGTCGCGCGATGCCGTCGCGGCGCGGGGGCGATGTCGCCGGCGCGGTCGTCGAGGCACCGCGGCTGCTGCCAGGTCGACAGGCTTCGGCGCGCTGCGACCGCCGCCAGAGCGAGCGCGCCGCCACCGGCACTGCGGGGGGAGCGTCGGGCTGCTCAGCGCAGGCCGGCGCCGGCACCGGCGCCGACCGCGGCGCGCCCGGCCAGATCCGGATCGCTGCAGCGCGATACCGACGCTGGCGAGCACGAGCCGCTGCGTGGCGCTTCGCCGCGGTATCGGCGCATTCGACCGCGACCGTCGCGCCCTTCGCGCGGGGCAGAGGCGGCGTCGTCGACGCCGGCGGACGATCCGGTAGTCGGTGTTGCCTCGGCGGGTTGGCCGCGGCGCGTCGAGCGTCGTCTTCCACGCGTCGACGATCGCCGGCGTAAACTGCGCTCGCGCCGGAGGCGGCTGCGGGTCGACCAGGCGCGCAAGGGTCTCGGCTCCCGCGCCCGCCAGGCGGACCGCTTCCGAGCGCTGCGCCAGGTGCGCCTTACGAAGGCGCAGCTGGCTCTGCACCTGCGCCGCGGTCAGGCTCGCGACGGCCAGGAGGACGAAGGCGACGAGAAACGTTCAGCCAGGGCGGCGCCGCGTGCGCGCGGCGCGGCGATTGGCGGCGAAGACGCGTGGAGAGTCGGGGCCATGGTCGGGAAAGTCCTTTAGCTGCCGTTGACGCGGGCGAAGCTGCCGCTGCTGCGTTGCAGGCGCTCGAGCCTGGCGGCGTCGTGGGCAGAAGTCGGCGGCGGCGTCGCCGCCGTAGTTACCTTCGGCGATCGCCGCGCCGCGATCAGCGCGCGCCGGCGTTCACGGCGCTGCAATCACTGCGCCAGTCGATCAGAGCCGGCCAGGCGCGACGCCGTGCAGCGTCACCGCGCCGCGCGGGCAGAGCGTTCCGCTGGCGAGCGGGGACGATCGGCCGCCCTGGCTGACCGAGCGCCGGGCCGTCAGGGAGCCAGCGTCGGCCGGCGAGCGACGGCGACCTGGCGGCTGCGATGGCGCTGCCCGTTCGCGCGGCAGGAGTGCAGCCGCCGCCGCATTCATTTCAGCGATCACGCGCCCGGGCCAGCCGCATTCCAGGCGGCCTGGTCCATGGCGAACCAGCGGGCGAAGAAGCGGTCGGCGGCCCGGGGCCGCGGCGCGTGTCGCCCGAAGCGATCGCGCCGTCGAGCGACCGGGCGGAACGCCAGAGGCGCAAGGCATTGCCGGCGACGCTGCCGCCGCGTGGATCCCGCGCCAGCCCGGCGGGCGGCGTGCGCGGTTGTGCGCGCCGAGGGCTCCAGCGCCCGCGGGGTCGACGTTGCCGCGCGCTGTCAGCGCCGCGACGGCGCGGCGCGCAGGCCGGGCACCAGGCCAAACGCGACTTCGACGCGCGCCGCCGCCTCGTGGCCGGCGTTCGAAGGTCGTGGCGCACGCCGCGGCTCGCTGCGGGTGCAGCTCGGCGGCGTTCGCGCCGGACGATGCCGGGGCGCGCGCCGTTGGCGAACTGCAGACTGTGAACCTGGGCGCGGTCGCGGTTGCCCGCCGGGTCGGCGACGACGGCGGGCCCGTTCGGCCGGACAGGCGCGCGACCAGCCGCTCTCGCCGCGGACGCACGCCGCCTGCCAGCGGCACGGCCGTGCCCGCGGCGTCGTCCCAGGTGGCGGCGACGAGAGCCGGCGCGGTCGTCGCTTGCAGGTAGCGGGCGCGAAAGCGACGGGGGCGGCCGGGTCGGCGCTCGGCAGGCAGATCGTCGCCGATCCGGGGCGCCGTCGTTGGGCCGGGCCAGGCGCGCCACCCTGAGGCCGGCCTCCGCGGCCTCGAACGACTGGGTCGAGCGGTACTGGTTGGCCGGCGCGCGCTCGCCTCGGCGATCAGCCTGACGTTGCGGTTGGCGACGGCGACGACGATCAGCATCGCGAACACAGAGCGGCATCGTGACGACGAGGGCCGCGGCGCCGCGCTGGCGACACGGATCGGGTGGGGGTGATGGCGGCTGTCGCATCTCGGTACCGCCCAGCCGTTCCGGAAGGTACTGAGCGCCCCCTCGGGGGCAGCGAACAAAGTGAGCGTGGGGGTTCATTTCAAGCCTCACTGGCGGCCGACGACCGAGCCGTTGCGCAGGCGCGCGCCCGCCTGGACGATTGCGTACGCGTTACGCCCGCGATCGGCGACGGCACTGGGCGGCGATCGCGGCGGCGCAGCTGCGCACCTGCTGGCGCGGCGGGCAGGTCGTGCTGCCGGCGGCGCAGGGCTCGGCGCAGAACCGCTCGAGGCTCGTCTCCTCGGTGCGCGGCTGCGACCTCGAATGCGGTGACGGTGAGCGTCGCGGGATCGGTGAGCGCCTGCCAGTTGCCGTCGCGCGAAGCTGCAGTTCGACGGCGCCGTTGCGCAGGCGAAAGCCGAAGCGCTCGTTGCCGTCGACCGTAGCAATAAACGTAACT